>Ga0114129_10000500_pt1 | contig 47663 bp, 48 predicted proteins | sample RhiMetdeltSRZDD1_FD_80071 | JGI IMG/M metagenome (GOLD analysis project Ga0114129, IMG submission 80071) | Populus rhizosphere microbial communities from Tennessee, USA - Rhizosphere MetaG P. deltoides SRZDD1 (version 2) (version 2) | ecosystem: Host-associated > Plants > Roots > Rhizosphere >...
CCAGTCGTTCGAGCTGACCATCCCGCTCCCGCCGGACTGGCGCGGAGGCCCGGGCGTCGACGCGCTCGCCGCGGCCTTCGCCCGGGAGCACGAGCGGACATACGGCCACGCCGCCCCGGGTGACCCGATCCAGGTCGTGAACCTCCGCGTCACCGCCCGGCTCGCGCGCGCGTCGGCGCGGCCCGCGGTGCGGATCGCGAGCGGGCGGGCGACGCCGAGCGGGGGATCGCGTCTCGCGTACTTCGGCCGCGCGCACGGCACGCTGGCGACGCCGGTGCTGGCCCGCGAGGACCTCGACGCCCGACCGCGCCCGGGGCCGCTCCTGATCGACGAGTACGATGCGACGACCCTGGTGCCGCCGGGTGCGTCGGCCTCCCTCGACGACCACGGCAACATCCTGATCGCCACGGGCGCCCGGGTCAGATGACGCGCGCGGCCACCGACCCGATCACGCTCGAGCTGGTCAAGAACGCGCTCGACGCCATCGTCGACGAGATGGCGATCGCGCTCGTCCGCACCGCCTACTCGAACAACCTCAAGAACTCGATGGACATGTCGTGCGCCCTCTGCGACGCCGACGGGCGTCTGATCGCGCAGGGGCTGACGCTCCCGCTCCACCTCGGCTCGGTGCCGGACGCGATGGCGGCCGTGAAGCGGAAGTTCCAGGGGAAGATCCGGCCCGGCGACGTCTTCATCCTGAACGACCCCTTCGAGGGCGGGACGCACCTCCCCGACTTCTACATCCTGAAGCCGATCCACGTGGGAGCAGGCCTCGTCGGCTGGTCCGCCAGCATCGGCCACCAGCTCGACGTCGGCGGGAAGACGCCGGGCGGCAACGGCTGCGACGCCACGGAGATCTTCCAGGAAGGCCTCCGCATCCCGCCGGTCCGGCTCTACGATCGCGGCGAGCCGGTGGAGGCGGTGTTCGACTTCATCGACAAGAACGTGCGCGTCCCGCGCGAGGTGCTGGGCGACGTGCGCTCGCAGGTGGCCGCGTGCCTCACGGGCGAGCGGGGGTACCGGGAGCTCCTGGATCGGTACGGGCGCGAGGGGTTCGCAGCGTGCACCGACGCCCTTCTGGATCAGGCGGAGCGGCTGGCGCGGAACGCGATCAAGGCGATGCCGGACGGCGTCTACCGCTTCACCGATCACATCGACGACGACGGCATCGACCCCGGCCCCATCCCGATCGTGGTGACGGTCACCGTGTCGGGCGACCGCCTCGTCGCCGACTTCACCGGCTCGGCGCCCCAGGTGAAGGGCGCCATCAACTCGCCGATCCCGTTCACCAAGTCGGCCGTCTACGCGTGCGTCCGCCACCTGATCGGCGGCGACCCTCCGAACAACGAGGGCTACTTCCGGCCGATCGAGGTCGTGGCGCCGCCGGGGACGATCGTGAACCCGGTGCTGCCGGCATCCGTCGCCGCGCGCGGGCTCACGGGCTTCCGCATCGCCAACGTGGTCTTCGGCGCCCTCGCCCAGATCGCGCCCGAGCGCGTATTCGCCTGCGAGGTCGGCGGCGACACGGGGGTCAGCATCGGCGGCTACGACGCCGAGCGCCGGGCCTTCGTGTTCCTGGAGTTCCTCTTCGGGTCGTGGGGCGGCCGGCCGACCCGGGATGGCATCGACGCCTGCAGCAGCTCGGTCGTGAACTTCTCGAACAACCCGATCGAGGTGATCGAGGCGGAGTACCCGATCCGCATCCAACGATATGGCTACGTCCCTGACTCGGGCGGTGCCGGCCGGTTCCGGGGGGGCCTCGCGCTCATCCGCGAGTACCGCTTCGAGGAGGCAGAGGGCACGCTCCAGCTCCGCACCGACCGCCGGCGCCACCTCCCGTACGGGCTCCAGGGTGGCCGCGAAGGGACGCCGTCCGCGAACCTGCTGAATCCCGGCACGCCGGCCGCGCGGGACCTCCCCGCCAAGTGCACGCTGACGCTCCAACGGGGCGACGTCTTTCGCCACGTCTACGCAGGCCCGGGCGGCTGGGGCGATCCGTTCACGCGCGACCCGGAGCGCGTCCGCTGGGATGTCCTGGAGGAGAAGATCACGCTCGAGCACGCGCGGCGCGAGTACGGCGTCGCCCTCGATCCGGCGACGCTGGCGGTCCTGCCGGACGAGACCACGCGCCTGCGGGCCGGCGGGAGCCGGTAGGGTCCGGAGACGGACGCGGTTCGGCGTAGCGGACGGAGAAACGCGCCGCCGGCCATGACCGAGATTCGGAGAGCTGACCCAACCGCGCGTCGACACGCGGTGTGGCTGCTCATCCTCGGCGCACTCGTCGGGTCGCTGTTCATTGCGGGATTCGTGGGGTACCGCACGCCGCTCCGCGACTGGCTCGTGTCCGACCCGCGGGCTGCGACGCATCGGGTGAAGCTCGGGCTCGTGGTGTCGGCAGCCCTCTTGACGGCGCCCATCGCCGCCTTCGCCGTCTATTTCTGGAGTTTCGGCGACACCATACTGCGTGCGCGGCAGTTTCCCCCGCCGGGGCATCGGGTGATGCGTGACACCCCGGTGCTCGACGGGCCGGCCGCTGTGCGGCGGGGGCACGCCTTCAAGATCCTCGCCCTCGCTCTCGTCGTGGCGTTCATGGTGTCGTGGCTCCTGCTGTGGCGACTGGCGCGGACGCTCGCGCCCGGTGCGGTCTGACCGGCCACCTGACGGTCGGTCGGCGTTGAAGATGGGCAACCGGTGGACGGTCCTCGCGCTCGTGGTGGTGGCGCGGACCGCGATGGGCTTCCAGTTCCGCGCGCTCCAGCGGCGGTGGCCGGCCGTCGGCGCCGCCTGAGCCGCTGCGATTCGGCCCCCTCGCGTTCTTGGTGCCGGGGGCCGGACGGTGGCACAATTGCCCCCGGATGACGTCCGTCAAGGACTCGCAGACGCCGCTCGCCTCAACCCCGGGGCTCGTCTTCCACGGTATCAGCTTCGACCCGTCGAACCACACGGTGCGGACCTTCGACCTGAGCGGGCTCGACGCCGAGCTCCAGGACCCGGTCGTGTTCTCCTGGGTCGACATCGAGGCCCCGGACATCGCCCCGATGAACGAGGTCCTCCGGCGCATGGACATCGACCTCGTGCTCGTCTCGCACTTCGACCGGCCTGAGGTGCTTCCGCGGATCACGGAGCGTTCGGATTGCCTCGCTTTCTATTTGTATCCGATCTACGAGCCCGAGCGGCACCTCGACACGACCCAGACGATCGCGGAGATCGAGTTCGCCCGCATGATCCTCGTCCTCGGGATGGACTACGTGATCACGTATCACCGGCGACGCCTCGACGCGGTGGACCAGATCAAGGAGACGTCCATCGACAGCTTTCACCTGGCCGGGAAGACGCCCGGCTTCATCGCCTTCCTGTTCCTGCAGCGATGCCTCTACGACTACGCGCACCTCAACCTCGCCAACGACAACTACCTCGACCTCCTCGAGGCGGAGCTGGCCGCCGGCGGCGCCGGCGGTGTCCCCGAGAGTGTGGTCGTCGCCGCCCGCAACATCCTCACGCTGAAGAAGTTGGCGGCGAGCCTCCACATCGTGCTGATGCTCCTCGGCACGAAGCGCAGCCGCTTCGTGAGCGACGAGGGCCGGAACTCGTTTCTCGAGATGCTCCGGAACGCGCTGGCGATCCGCGAGGCGATCGACTCGTCCCGCGACCTCCTCGATGGGATCCTGGGCGGTATCCAGGCGGCGGCGGCCAACCGGACGAGCGAGATCGCTCGGGTGCTGACGGTGGTGTCCAGCATCATGCTGCCCCTGACCCTGATCGCCGGCATCTACGGCATGAACTTCGAGCACATGCCGGAGCTCAAATGGGAGCTGGGCTACCCGGCCGTGCTCGGCGTGATGGCCGCGCTCGGGCTGGCGCTGGTCGGGGTATTCTGGCGGCTCGGCTGGCTGGGGACGATCTCGCCGCACGGGAAAGGACGGAAGAGGAGAGCCCGATCCGACTGAGTCCCGCTTCGATTGCGCTGCCCCGACTTCCGGCCTAGTGTCCTCAGCAATGGCTGAGATCGTCGACCGCCAGTCGGCGGTCGTGCTGGTACCTTCGCCGTGACCGCGGCGAAGTGGGTACGGCCGTGCAGCAGGTTACCTTCAGCGGGCGCTACGCGCGGGCGCGGGGTCAGGAAGTCATGTACGTCACCGACCGGGCGATGTTCCGACTCGGGCCCGGAGGCATCGAGGTCCTCGAGCTCGCCCCCGGAGTGGACCTCGCGAAGGACGTGCTGGCGCGCATCGGCTTCCCGGTCCGGGTGCCGGCGCCACCGCGGCCCATGGACCCCCGCCTGTTCCGATCCGACCCGATGGGGATCCTCGCCGAGTTCCGCGGGCGGCCGTCGCCCCGCCAGAGGAGGCGCCCCGAGCCATGAGTGACCCCCAGCTGGTCAACGTCACGCTCGAGGCGGGCGTCGCCGTGCTGACCCTCGACAACCCGCCGCTCAACCTGGTGACCCTCGAGCTGACGCGCCGGCTCCGGGGCGCGCTCGACCGGCTGGCCGCCGACCCGGCCGCGCGCGTGCTGGTCGTCACGGGCGCGGGTACGCGCGCCTTCTGCGCCGGATCCGACGTGAGCGAATTCCCGTCGGTCGCGGACGACGTCGTGCGGAAGAAGCTCACGCCGGAGAACGAGGCGTACAGTCGGCTCGACGACTTCCCGAAGCCCACGATCGCCGCGCTCAACGGGCTCGCCTACGGCGGCGGGCTGGAGCTAGCCGTCTGCTGCGACATCCTGGTCGCGGGGGCGGACGTTCGGCTCGCCCTGCCTGAGGTGAAGCTCGGCGTGCTCCCCGGAAGCGGGGGGACGGTCCGCGTGCCGCGGCGAGTGGGGGAGGGGCGCGCCAAGGAGCTGATGTTCACCGGCGATCCGATCGACGCGGAGACCGCGCGCAGCTGGGGGCTCGTCAACCGCGTCGTCCCGCCGGGCCAGGCGCTGGCCGCCGCCCTCGAGCTGGCCCGCACGCTGGCCGAGCGACCCAACCGCGCGCTCCAGCTGATCAAGGAGGCGGCGGATCTCGCGCAGGACACCACCGAGGACGAGGCCATCCGCCGGACGCTCGCGCTCTCAGGGGCCGTCTTCCGCACGGAGGACGCCCGCGAGGGCGTCCGCGCCTTCTTCGCGAAGGAGGCGCCCCGCTGGCGCCATCGGTAGCGCCGGATCCCGATTGCCGGCTCGCCCGGCCGCGCGTCAGCCGGCGCGGGCGAGCAGCTCGCGGGGGGGCACGCCGACGTAGTCGGCCCGCGGTCGGATGAGGCGGTTGTCCGCGTACTGCTCGAGCGCGTGGGCGCACCAGCCGGCCACGCGCCCCACCGCGAAGATCGACGTGCAAAGGTCTCCGGGGATGCCGAGCGCGTGGTACACCACCGCCGAGAAGAAGTCGACGTTGACGGGCAGGCCCGTCCGCGCCGTCACCGTCGCATGCACACGCTCGGCGACCTCGAAGAGCCGGGCGTGCCCCGTCGCCGCCGCCATGGTCTTCGCCATCCCCCGCAGTACGCGCGCCCGGGCGTCGTCCACCCGGTAGACCCGGTGCCCGAAGCCCGGGACGCGGACCCGCGGGTCCGCGCGCTCGCGCCGGGTGCCGCGCGCGTGAGCGTCCAGGCGGGCCGCGACGTACGCCTCGGCCCGGTCGGGATCGCCGATCTCCAGCAGCATCGCCAGCACGTCCTCGTTGGCGCCGCCGTGCCGCGGTCCCTTGAGGGTCGCGACCGCGGCGACCAGCGCCGCGTGGAGGTCGGCCAGCGTGGCCACGGCGACCCGTACGACGAACGTCGAGGCGTTGAGCTCGTGGTCCGCGTGGAGCGTGAGGACCGTGTCGAGGACGCGCGCGACGTCGGGCGCGGGCGAGTGACCCTGGAGGAGGTGAAGGAAATGGGCGGCGTGCGAGCCCTCGCGGTCGGCGGGCACCGGCGGGAGCCCGGTGCGGAGGCGCTGCCAGGCGGCGACCACGGCGGGGATCAGCGCGACGAGCCGGAACGCCTTGCGGACGTTCGCGTCGGGGTCGGAGGCGCGGCGATCGGGATCGACGGTGGCGGCGAGGGACACGGCCGTACGCAGGGCGTCCAGGGGATGCGTGTCCGGGGGAAGCGTGTGGAGGAGGGCGAGGACCGGTGGCGGGAGGTCGCGGGCGGCCCGGAGCCGGCTCGCGAAGACGTCCGCCTCCGCCACCGACGGCAGCTCCCCGAACCAGAGGAGGTGCGTCGTCTCCTCGAAGCTTGCGCGGGCCACGAGCTCGCCGATCTCGTAGCCGCGATGGTAGAGGCGCCCCGTCACGCCGTCGATGGCCGTGATCGCCGACCGTGCCGCGATCACGTCCTCTAGCCCCGCCTTCCAGGTGGTCTCCATGACGACCCTCCCTCTCGCCGGTTCGGCGTCTTGTCTCGATCGGTTTACTTGATTATAATTGATTCTAGTTGATTCCGCAAGGCACGCTGGACGCGGGCGGGGCCGGTTGGTAGGGTGCGGGGCGATGGTGGTCATCGGAGGCGTGGAATACCTGACGGTCGACGAAGCGTCGGGGCGGCTCGGGGTGAAGCCTGCCACCCTCTACGCGTACGTCAGCCGCGGCGTGCTGCGGAGCTACCGTGAGGGCATGCGCCGACAGCGGTTGTACCGGCGCGTCGACGTCGACGCGCTCCGCCGCCTCCAGCCGAGCGCGGGCGCACCCGCGTCGGCGGCTCCCGAGATCCCGCTCGCCGAGACCTGGATCCGCGAATAGCGCGGAGCCCGCCCCGGGGCCCCCCCGCCCGCCGCTCTGATCGCCGCCGCGTCAGCGGGGCGACCGCTCCACGCGCCCGAGGAACGCGAGCACGGTCCGGTTCCACGCCTCCGGCTGATCCCGGTTCGCGAAGTGGCTGGCCGGAGACAGCACGACCAGCCGCGAGCCCGGGATCTTCCGACGCATCACGCGCATCGGACCCAGCGACGGGTCGCGGTCGGCACCGACCAGGAGCACCGGGATGCGGTGCGCCGCGAGCCCCGGGAGCTCGTCCGTGATGTGGTCCATGGCGAGCAGCGTCCGGACCGAGTTGGCGTAGCCGATCGGCGTGAGACGCCGGTACTCGTCGTAGAACTCGGCCTTGGCATCGGGGTCGAGGGCGAGTCGCCCGGCGACGTTCGGATTGGTCGCCATGGCGTACTCGGCCATCGCGTCCATGCCCTGGGTCAGCGTGATCTCGACGCTCCGGGCGCGCATGACGAGATTCTCGACGGACAGGGGGAGGCCGGACGCCGAGGAGGAGTTGGTGACGACGAGGGACCGGACGCGGCGGGGATAGAGGAGCGCGAAGCGCGTGGCGATGCCGCCGCCCAGCGACAAGCCGCCCACGTGCGCGCGGCGGAGTTCGAGGTGGTCGAGGAGGTCCCGGAGGTCGAGCGCCCAGCGTCGGAAGGAGTAGCGGGCCGGGTCCGCGGGGCTGTCCGACCGGGCGTGGCCGCGCGGCTCCCACAAGATCACGCGGCGGCCGGCGGCGAGGCCGGGTGTGTTGGGCGCCCACATGTCGGTGTTGCCGCCGATCCCGTAGGCGAGCACGAGTGGTGTCGGAGCCCGGTGGTCCGTACGCGTGGGCGGTCTCCGGGCCGGCCGGGTCGTCGCGGGGCGGCCCGGCTCCGCGGGGCCGTGCTCCTCGTAGTAGATCCGGATCCCGTCGGTCGTCCGCGCGTAGGGCATCCGTCGGCCTCCTCGCCGGGGGCTCCGGCCGGCGCGTCTACCCGAGAGGCCTGTCCCCGCCGGTGTCGCCTACGTCCCGTGCTCCCGCTCGTGGACGGTCGTCCACTCCTTGGCGAGGTCCTCGACTCCCGGAGGTGCATCCGGTTGCCGCCATGGCGGCCAGGGCGACGAGCTGGAGCGTCTCCGGATCGAGGGCCCCCGTTCCGCGGTCACTTCTTGCCTCCCGAGGCGCCGCCACCCCGGCCCACGGCGACCAACACCGTGGCGGCGGCGAGGAGCGCGACGTACTCGTAGCCGGCCCAGGTCCGCCCTATGGCCGCGTCGACGAGCGTGCCCTTGAGGAGCACGTTCTGGCGGATGTAGACCGTCAGCAGTCCGAGCAGCAGCACGGCGGCATTGAGCGAGCCGGCGACCCGTGTCCAGAGCCCGATGACCAGCATGGCTCCGCCGATCCCGTTGATCGCGATCACCGTGACAGCCAGGATGGTGTGGACGTGGAACCCCAGCTTCTCGATGTAGGCGGCCAGCCCCTTCGGCGTCGACGCGAACAGCGCGAGGTAGGCTTGGAAGAGGTAGATCGCGCCCACAACCGCACGCAGGGCGATCCCCGCGTAGGCGCTCATCGGGCCGTCCTCGCGCGGCGCTGCCGAGCGGTCGCGTCTCCGGGCATGGTCTCGCGCCCCATGGCGCCAGAATCCGCGCGCGTCGTCAAGCCCGGGTGACCCCCGACGCCCGCGCGCGGGCCCGTTTGACAGCGCGTGCCGGCCCTCCGTAGGCTGGGTCGGATGGCGTCAATCGTGAGACCGCTCCCGCCCTTCGTCGGGCGCCGCGGGGGACGCGGCTGGCTTCTCGGCCTCGGCCTCGCGATGCCCTGGCTCGTGGGGGTGCTCCTCACCGCGTCACCCGCCGCCGCGGCGCACCCGCCGCCGGTGCCCCACTCGCTAACGGCCGCCGCGCCCGGCTCTCCGACGCTCGATACGCCGCCGGCCGAGCTCCCGCCACCCGCCACGCCTGTGACCGCGGCGCTGGTTTGCCTCGCGGTCCTGGCGCTTCCCGGCGTTCTGGTGGCGCGACGCTCACGGCGGGCCGGTGCGCTCGCCGTGGCGGCGCTGCTCGTCTGGTTCGCCGCGGAGACCGCGATCCATTCCGCCCACCACCTGGGAGACCCCGCCGGGACCGAGCGCTGCTCGGTGTTCACGGCGTCCCACCACCTGTGCGGGCTCGATCCCGAACCGGTTGGCCCTGCCCTCGAGCGGCCCGCCGCGACAACCATCATGCCTCCGGCGTCGCCGGTTGCCGCGTCTCGCGTCGTCCTCGACGACGAGCAGGCCCGCGCCCCGCCCGTCTGTCCCGCGTAGCTCCTCGCTGCCTCGCTGAGATCCCCGTCCGCGCCGGCCCGGGTCCATCCGGACCGGTCGCGTCCGACCGGCACTCGAAGTCTCACGCGGGAGGTGCGCGCATGACCCCGAAGTCCCGGACGTCCATCGATATCGGCAGCAGAACGGGTGGCGGCACGCCCGGCCGTACCCACGGGATTCGCCGAACGCCACGAGCCCGGCCTTCCCGGAGGAAGGCCGTCTGGGCCGGTCTCGCTTCTCTGGCGGCGATCCTCGGGCTCGCAACCGATCCCGCGTGGGCCCACGGCCTAGCGGGGCGGCGCTTCTTCCCGGCGACACTTGCCATCGAGGATCCGTTCGTCGCCGACGAGCTTGCCTTGCCCTCCTTCTCCTACATCAAGGGCCCCGAGGGGAAGGAGACGAGCATCGGCGCGGAGTTTCAGAAGAGCATCACGCCGAACCTCGGAGTATCCATCGGCGGCGAGTACGTCATCCTCGATCCCACCCAGCCGGAGGCCGGGAGCACCTCCGGGTTCGCGAACCCGGAGGTCGGCGTCAAGTACACGTTCTTCCGCAGCGACGCGCACGAGACGATCCTGAGCTTGGCCTTTGCCTGGGAAATCGGCGGCGTAGGTAAGGAGGCGGTGGGAGCCTCGTCCAAGTCGAGCGTCGCCCCGTCCCTCCTCTTCGGCCAGGGGCTTGGCGACCTTCCCGAAGCGCTATCCTTCCTGCGGCCTCTGGCCATGACCGGCGTGTTCGGGGCCGACATTCCGTTCGCGAAGGACGACGCCGTTGCCCTCACCTACGGCGTGGCGCTCGAGTACAGCCTGGCCTACCTCCAGAACACGGTGCGGGACGTGGGCCTGCCCCGCTTCGTGAGCCAGCTCGTCCCAGTCGTGGAGCTCCTCTTTGAGACCCCGATCGAGGGCGAGGAGAAGTGGAAGACGACCGGCACAGTGAATCCGGGTCTCATCTGGGCCGGGAAGTACGTCGAGGTCGGCGTGGAGGCGATCGTGCCCATCAACCGGCGCACCGGCAAGGACGTGGGCGTCCGGGCGCTCCTTCATTTCTTCCTCGACGATCTCTGGCCGACGGTTTTCCGCCCCATCTTCCGGTAGGCGGTGCGCCGATGGCTGAGCGAGGGTCGATTCGACGGGGGATGGCAATCGCGATCCTTCCAGTCGCCCTCCTCGGGCTCGGCACGCGCCTGGCCGCGGCGCACGCCTTCCCGGAGCGGGCCGATCCCCGCGTCGGCGCGGTGGTGCGGGGCTCGCCGGAGGCCGTCCGGATCTGGTTCGATGGCGAGCTGGAGCCGGCATTCTGTCAGGTGGCGGTCACCGATGGGAGCGGCCGCCGGGTCGATCGAGGCGATGCGCGCGTCGATGCCGGCGGCCGGCGGCTCCTCCAGGTCTCGTTGCCCGCACTGCCGCCCGGGACATACAGCGTGCGCTGGACGGTGCTCTCGATCGACGGCCACCGGACCACCGGCGACTACCGGTTCACCGTGAAGGGGCCCGACTGAGCCCCTCGGCCACGAACCCGGCGGGCCGGGATCGCCCCGCCGGGCGCGTTGTGGCGTCGCGGTGGCGCGATTGTCGCGCGCTCCGCGCTCCACCGGGCCGCGCGCGCTTGACAGTCGACGGCGGCGGCGGGTAGGCTCGCGAAGGCATGGCGTCGCGCTCCATCTTCGTGACCTGGCCCATCGAAGCGGAGGCGCGCGCGATCCTCGAGCGTGTCGGTAACGTCCGGACGAGCCACACCGAGCACGAGCTTCCGGTGGCCGAACTGGCCCAGCTGGTCGCCGATTGCGAGGCGATCATCCCGATGGGCGCCCACCAGATCCCCGATGCGGTCCTTGCCGCCGCCCCACACCTCCGCATCGTGGCCGTCGCCGCCGTCGGCTACAACATCGTCGATGTCGCCGCGGCGAGCCGGCGCGGCATCCTTGTCACGAACACGCCGGGGGTGCTCACTGAGACCACCGCCGACATGGCCTGGGCGCTCATGCTCGGCGTCGCGCGCCGCGTGCCCGAGAGCGACCGCTTCGTCCGTGCCGGGAAGTGGACGGGCGTCTACTGGAGCCAGCTGATGGGAGCCGACGTACATGGCGCCACGCTCGGCATCGTCGGCCTGGGCCGCATCGGGCAGGCGATCGCGCGGCGCGCCCAGGGCTTCGGCATGCGCGTCCTTTACCACAACCGGAAGCGCGACCCCGAGGCCGAGCGGAGCCTCGGGGCGGAGTACCGCCCGAAGGCCGAGCTGCTCCGGGAGGCCGACTTCGTCGTGCTCTCGGTCCCGCTCTCGCGGGAGAGCCGACATCTGATCGGCGCCGCGGAGCTCGCGCTCATGAAGCCCACGGCCTTCCTCGTGAACGTCGCCCGGGGGCCGGTGGTCGACGAGACCGCCCTCGTCGAGGCGCTCCGGTCGGGGCGCCTCGCGGGCGCCGGGCTCGACGTCTTCGAGGAAGAGCCCAAGCTCCACCCGGGTCTCCTCGGCCTCGAGAACCTCGCGCTCACGCCCCACATCGGCTCGGCGTCCCGCGCGACGCGGCTCCAGATGGCGTCGCGCGCCGCGGAGAACTGCGTGGCCGCGCTCGAGGGCCGCCGGCCGCCGAACCTGGTCAACCCGGAGGCCTGGCGCTCGGCGTGAAGCGAGGCAAGCTCTGGCTCTTCCTCCTTGTCCTGCTGCTCGCCGGCGGAGGGTTCCTGATCTGGCGGCACCGGCAGCCCCCGGTCCGGGTCGCGATCGAGCCGCCGCTGGCCGCCCTCGGACAGTCCGCCCGCGCGATCACGGTGGAGCTGGACGCGCCTGCGGCCAACCTGGCGGCGATCGAGGTCCGCGTGGTCCAGCAGGGCTCGGCGCGCCCGGTCCTGAGCGAAGACCTGACCTCGGGGGCGACCCGGACCCTCCGGAAGTCCGTGACGCTGGACGCGACCGCGCTCAAGCTGCAGGAAGGCCCGGCGGACCTAGAGATCGACGCCCGGGACACACTCTGGCGCCCCCGGCCACCGCGCGGCCCCCGGCTGGTCCACCGCTTCACCGTGGACCTCACCCCGCCGAAGCTCGAGCTCAAGTCGGCGACGGGCTACATCAAGCACGCGGGTGCCGGCATCGTCGTCTACCGGGTGGAGGGGGCGGCGCGCTCGGGCGTCCGCGTTGGCGGTGAGTTCTTCCCAGGAGTGTTAGGGCTGGCCCAGGACCCGGCCGTCCAGGTCGCGCTGTTCGTGATTCCCTACAACGGCCCGGCCGTGGCTCCGTCCGTCGTGGCGGCCGACGAGGCCGGCAACGAGCGCGTCATCGGAGTCCCGGTGACCTTCCTGCCGGTGCGCTTTCCCAAGGACACCATCAACCTGACCGAGGCGTTCCTCCGCCGTAAGATGCCGGAGCTCGCGCCGCAGACTCCGGGGACGGCATCCGCGGAAGAGCTCCTTCAGGCCTTCCTCCGCGTCAACGGCGAGGGGCGCAAGGGGTTCGAGGCGAAGAACCGCGACATCGGGCGCGGGGAGACCTCCCCGAAGCCGCTCTGGAGCGGTGCGTTCCGCCAGCAACCGAATACGAAGGTCTTCGCCAACTTCCCGGAGGAGCGGACGTATCAGATGGGCGGCCGCACGGTCGACACCCAGTGGCACCTCGGCATCGACCTCGCGTCGAACCGGCAGAGTCCGGTCGAGGCGTCCAACGCTGGACGCGTCGTGTTCACCGGGCCGAACGGCATCTACGGGAACATGCTCGTGGTGGACCACGGTCTCGGCCTGATGAGTCTCTACGCCCACCTCTCCGACATCGGGGTGAAGGTCGGGCAGACCGTCCAGAAGGGGGAGGCGCTCGGGCGGAGCGGAGAGACGGGTCTCGCCGGCGGCGACCACCTGCATTTCGCGCTGCTTATCTACGGGGTGTACACGAGCCCGATCGAGTGGTGGGACGACCACTGGCTGAAAGACCGGATCGCGAAGCCGCTGGTGGACGCCGGCATCACGCTGCCCGGGATCACCGACGGGGTGTCGGCGGCCGCCGCGACCTCGGGGCCCACGGCGCCTCCCGCGAAGCGCCGGCCGGCCCGCGCCCGGCGCTGAGGGCGGGGGCGCTACCAGGGCCGCCCCGCTCGCCCCTCGAGGATCACGGCGGCGACGGTGCCGCCCACCGCGAGCAGGAGGAAGACGAGCGCGACGAGGCGTGGACCGCGCGGCAGCGCCTCGGCCGAGCGCCGGGCGCCGAGCCATCCCCACACCGCGCCGAAGCCCATCAGGCCGAGCCCCAGCGCGAGGTAGGCGAGCCGCAGCCGGTCCATCGGCGACAGTGTGGTCCAAAGTCCCGCCATCAGGCAAGGGTCCGCGATCGCCGCCATTGAAGGCCGACATGTCGCGCCTGCCCCTTTCCGGCCGGGGGCGATCCGACAGCGCCCAGCGCCCGACGACCGATTGACGGCCTGGCGACAGAATGACGACAGGGTCGCCCAGGGTGGAGCGTTGCCGGGTTAGCAGAGTGGCCAGCATCCGATTCCGCAGGTACCGGGGGGGCCGCCTTGGACCTGGCACGGGCATTGCGCCTGGTCTGTGTCGGGCCGATCTGTGTCGAAGTGTGGGTGGACAGGTCTCGTCCATCAAACCCTGGCGGCAGGCCCGGGCACGACACGAACAGGAGGCAGGTATCATGCGACATCGTTGGATGGTCCTGACGTTGCTCGTCGCGAGCTCGGTGCTCGCTGTCGGGCAGCTCGCGGCGGCCGACGACGCGCAGGTGGCCGGCCGCACCGCCGACCAACTGAACGCCCAGTGGGCCCCGAACGCGCCAGCGTACACTCCCGAGAGCGTCGGGCAGCAACGTGGGCCGGACAAGTTTGGGGGATGGGGCGGGGTACTGATCGGCAACCTCATCGCGGTGAACGTCGCCAAGTCCATGCTGGCGGCGCCGAACAATACCCTGACCTCGGAGGAGGCCCTCACGCTCGCCACGCAGCAGGTCATGGACGCGAGACAGGGCCAGGGCCAGAAGGGGTGGGGCCGGATCGCGCAGGACCTCACCGGGCAGAAGCTCGGGGACTTGATGAAGGGCGCCAAGGCAGCCACCGCCTCCGCTACCGGCGCAGCGGTGAGCGTCGAGAAGGGAGCCAAGGGGGCGCAGAAGTCGGTGGACAAGGCCTCCGGGAAGACCGAGAAGGCGTTCAGCAACGCCTTTGATACGCCAGCCTCCCACCCCGCGGGTGTGGCGGTGAGCGGGCCTGGCGTCAGTGGCGGGCCCGGCCGGGGCCAGGATAAGGATGTTTTGGGCAAGGACGTCGCCGACAGCAGCGGCGGCCGCAGCGGGGGTGGAGGCCATGGCGGCGAGGGCCCCGGCGGCGGCAATGGCGGGGGCAAGGGCAAGTAGCGTCGCCGACCCGGTTCGGCCCTGTCGATTCCGTCTGGGCGTCGGGGACATTCCCCGACGCCTGCCCGCTTTTCCCCCGGCTTCTCCCGGACCCTCTGATCGGCTAGACTAGGCCCCGGTTCTCGCCGGAGGCCGCGTGTGGTACTCGTGTGTCGCTGCCTACGCTGCGGCTACGTTCAGCCCGGGGAAGACCCCCCAGAGCGCTGCCCCCACTGTGGGGCACCGACGGAAGACTTCGAGCTCGTAGAAGAGGACTGAGCCCGGCCTGGGTCGGGCGGGAGGTGTCCTGATGGCCATCGTGACGATCGCGCACGAGACGGGCTCGGGCGGCCCCGAGATCGGGATCGAGCTGGCCAAGCGGCTCGGATGGCGCTACGTGGACCGAGACATGCTGTCCGAGGCGGCGGTGCGCTACGGCGTCGGCGAGGACAAGTTGACGGAGCTCGACGAGAAGAAGCCCTCCCTCTTCGAGCGTTTCGACGTCGAGACCCGGCAGTACATCACCGTCCTCCAGTCCGCCCTCCTAGACGCGGCGGAGCAGGACAACGTCGTCATCAACTCCCGGGGGGGCCAGATGCTGCTCCGCGGCATCTCGCACGTCCTGCGGGTCTTCGTGATCGCGCCGTTCGAATTGCGGGTCAAGCGCGTCATGAAGAAGATGGCCGGCCAGGCGCAGGAGGGCGTGGACGTCCGCACGACGGTGGAGATGGTTCGCCGGAGCGACCAGGAGAAGCACGGACGGATCCGGTACCTCTACGACGTCGACTGGGGCGACCCGGCGCTGTACGACCTGGTCCTCAACACCGAGAAGCTCACGGTGGACGCCGGCGTCGAGGCGATCGCGGGGCTCGTCCGCAGCCTCACCGCGACCGCGGAGTCCCGGCAGCAGGTGCGGGACCGGGCGCTCGCCTCGCGGGTGCGCGCGGCGCTGGCGGCGCACCCTGACACGCGCAAGTACCGCGTGAGCGTGGAATCCGATCGCGGCGTGATCCGTCTCGAGGGCACGGCCGCTCTCGAGCGGGCCACCGAGGTCGCACGAACGGTGCCTGGCGTCGTGGACGTGAAGAGCCAGCTGCTCGAGGTGCCGCCCATCCCGCCCTTCGTCGCCTGAGGGAGCGAGCGGCCTACCGGACCTTGACGACCCGGCTCACGATCCCGCGTCGCGCGAGCGCCTCCCGGTACGCCTGGGCGTCGGCACGCCGCGCGAACTGGCCGTACCGGATGTGGTACTGCCCGCTCGGCACGAGCGCCTCGCTCACACGCACCTCGAATCCCCGGGCACGGAGCGGACGGGCGGCCGCGACGGCCGCGGCCAGCGAGGGGTGCCGCCCGATGACGACCTCGGGGGTCCCGGTCTCCTCGACCACGGTCCCACGGCCGAGCTCCCGGACGGCCGCGCGAGCCTCGTCGGAGGATGCGAAGCCCGTGGCCGTGACGACGAACAGCCGCGCCGTGTCCTCCTTGCGGAACCGCACCGTGGCGTGCCCCAGCCGGTTGAGCTCTCGCTCCAGTCGGTCTGCAGCCTCACCCGGCGGGAAAGGTCCGCTCTCGAGCGCGTACCGCTCCGCGGCGGGTGGCGGGACGCGCGGCGTCACGGGCACGCCGGTGACCGGGGTCTCGGGTGGCCCGGGCTCGGGCGGCGGCCCGGTCGGGGTCGCGCTGTCGCCCGCCTCGGGGCCGGCCGGGATCGTCACCACCGAGGGGGGCGGCGTGGTGAGGCCGGGCCATCGTGGCCAGGGCCCGCCGAGGCGGTCCACGAGCAGCCACGCGATGACGGCGGCGAGCACGACCACGCTCGCGGCCGCGAGGGGCACATGGGTGTACCGCGAGATTAGCCAGCGCATCGGAGGCTGGGGTTGATGTTCGAGACCGTCCTCGGGGAAGTCAAGGTGATTGTGCGCGGCGCCGGCTCACCGGGGACCGCATGAGCCGGATACTCCTCAAGGGAGGGCTCGCCGTCCTCGTGGCGCTGGCCGCCGGTGTCGGGGTCGGCCTCGGGCTCCAGCTCTCGGGCCTCCGCTGGCCGGGGACTGCCCCTCCGACCCCCCCTCGCGCCACCGGGCCCACGGCGGTGGACATCCAGCGGGCGTTCGTGGGCGTCGCGGAGCACCTCCGACCCGCCGTGGTGAACATCGCCACGGCGCACTTCCTGCGCCGCCAGCGTCCCCGGGGCGGGACTCCCAGCCCGGGCACGCCGCCGAGTCTCAAGGAGTACTTCGACCAGTACTTCGGCCAGATGCCGCCCGGGGAGCGGGAGCGCTCGGGCGTCGGCTCCGGGGTCATCATCGACGCGCAGGGGCACATCCTGACGAATCTCCACGTCATCAAAGGGGCGGACGAGATCACGGTTCGGTTTCACAACAAGAAGGAGGTCACGGGGAAGATCGTGGGCACGGACGCCACGACGGATCTGGCCGTGATCCGGATCCCCGCCGGCGAGGTTGTGGTGGCGGCGAAGCTCGGGGACTCCGATCGCATCGAGGTCGGCGAGTGGGCCATCGCGATCGGGAGCCCGTTCGGGCTCGAGCAGACGGTCACGGTCGGCGTGGTGAGCGCCACGGGCCGGTCGGAGGTCGGGATCGTCCCCAACGAGAACTTCATCCAGACCGACGCGTCGATCAATCCCGGGAACTCGGGCGGCCCCCTGCTGAACGCCCAGGGCGAGGTGATCGGCATCAACACCGCGATCCTCTCGTCGGGTCAGGGCATCGGCTTCGCCATTCCGATCAACACCGCGCAGCGGGTCGCGAGATCCCTGATCGCGCGAGGCCGCGTCCAGCGCGGCTGGCTCGGGGTGACCCTCGAGCCCCTGAACGACGAGCTCGCCCAGGCGCTCGGCGCGCCCAAGGGCCGGGGCGCCGTCGTGAAGCGAGTGCTGCCCGGCGGGCCAGCGGAGAAGGCGGGGATCCTCCCGAACGACGTCATCCTGCGCTTCGGTGAGACGGCCGTGGGGGACCTTCAGCACCTCCAGCGCCTCGTCCTGGACGCCCCGGTCGAGCGTCCGATCACCGTCCGGGTCCTGCGACAGGGCAAGGAGGTCGCGGTGTCGGTCTCGATCACCGAGGCGCCGGTCGAGCGCCCCGGGGCGCCCTGAGGCGCCCGCCTCGAATGCTCCTCTCCTGGCGCCGTCTCCGCGAGCGGGCGACTGCCGTTCTCCACCTGGACGAGGAGCCTTCGCGCCTGGCGGCAGGGATGGCGGCCGGCGTCTTCATCGGGGTGACGCCATTCTACGGGCTCCACACGCTCCTGGCGCTTGCCGTGGCCTACGTGTTCCGTCTGAACAAGGCGGCGACGATCACCGGCGCCTGGCTCAACCTCCCCTGGTTCGCGCCGTTCGTGTACGGCTTCTGTCTCCGGTTGGGCGAGGCGGTGCTCACGGGCGACTGGAGCGGCTTCTCCCTGGCCAGCATCTACGGATTGGCCGTGTACCTCCGCGCGAGCCCCCGGGAGACCGCCGGCACGCTCTACCGCGTCGTGTGGGACATGCTCTTCGTTGCATCGAAGCCCATGTTCGTGGGGACGACCCTCGTTGGCCTCGTGCTCGCGGTGGCGGCCTACTTCATCACGCTCGAGGCGGTGCGCGACGTCCGCCGCCTCCGCGCCCGGCTGCACCCGGTCCACGCGCCCCCGCAGAGGCCGCCCCGCGGGACGGAGCGCACCCCCTGATGCCGACCTTCCGGTCCCTGCTCGAGGAGCTGTCCCTCCTGGTGGCGCGGACGCTCTCCCTGGGCGAGGACGCGGCCCATGTCCTTGCCCGGTTCGCGGCCATCGCGGGCGCGGTACTGGTCGGCTGGCTGGGCTACCGGATCGTCACGGTCCTGATCCACCGGCTCCTCCGGCCGCTCGAGGGCGCGACGGACTACCCGGCCCGCGCCCAGCGCGCCCGAACCCTGGGCCCGCTCCTCACGAGCGTGGCTCGCTACATGATGGCGTTCCTGGTGGTCGTCGTCATGCTGCAGCAGATCGGCATCGACGTGCGGGCGCTCCTCGTGTCGGCCGGGGTGCTCGGGGTCGCGATCGGGCTCGGGGCGCAGAGCCTCATCCGCGACGTCATCATGGGGTTCTTCATCCTCCTCGAGAACCTGATCGCCGTCGGCGACGTGATCGAGGTCGGCCCGCACACTGGCGTCGTCGAGTCGGTCGGCCTCCGCGTCACCAAGATCCGGAAGTTCTCGGGCGAGCTCCGGATCGTCCCGAACGGGGAGCTGACCGCATTCGGCCACCACACCGTCGGGTGGGGGCGCCTGGTCGTCGAGGCCTCGGTCGACTACGAGGAAGACGTCGACCAGGCGCTTCGGGTGCTGGGCGAGGTCGGCAAGGCTCTGGCCGCGGCCCACCCCGCCATGGTCCTCGAGCCGCCGACCGCCGAGGGCATCCTCCGGTTCGGCCAGGGCGGCCAGGGGGAAGTGGTCCTGCGCCTCCACGCCCGGGTCGTCGCGCTCGAGAAGACCCTGCTCGAGTTCGAGGCCCGCCGGCGGGTGAAGGAGGCCTTCGCCGTCCATGGCATCCGGATCCCGCGCGCCACCATGGATGTCCGACTCGCCCCGCCGTCCGTCGGAGGAACCGCCGAGGACAGCCGAAAGGAGTCGGTCGCATGAGCGTCCGGACCGCCGTGTTCCCCGCCGCCGGTCTCGGCACCCGCTTCCTGCCAGCGACGAAAGCCCAGCCCAAGGAGATGCTGCCCCTCGTCGACAAGCCCATGATCCAGTACGTCGTCGAGGAGGCGGTGGCCGCCGGACTCGACCGCGTCAGCATCGTGACCGGCCGCGGCAAGCGCGCCATCGAGGATCACTTCGACTCCGCCGTGGAGCTGGAGTTCTACCTGCAGGAGCGGGGCAAGTGGGAGGAGCTGGCCCAGATCAAGACGATCTCGGATCTGGCCTCGGTATCCTACGTTCGGCAGAAGGAGCCACTCGGTCTGGGCCACGCCATCCTCTGCGCCCAGCCCCTGGTCGGCGACGAGCCGTTCGCGGTGTTCCTCGGCGACGACATCATCGTGGCCGACCCCCCGTGCATCAGCCAGCTCCTCGCCGTGTACGAGCAGCACGGCGATCCCGTCCTGGCCGTCAAGCAGGTGCCCGCGTCCCAGCTGTCGCGGTACGGCGTCATCCGCGGCACGCCGGTCGCCGAGGACGTCTACCTGGTGGACGATCTGGTCGAGAAGCCGGCGCCCGAGGCGGCGCCGTCGGACCTGGCGATCATCGGTCGGTACGTCCTCACCCCCGACATCTTTCCCATCCTCGCCGAGACGCCCCCCGACCACCGCGGAGAGATCCAGCTGACCGACGCCCTCCGTCGCCTCCGGGCCCGGCGTCCACTTTACGCCGTCCGGTTCACAGGGCAGCACTTCGACACCGGTGAGAAGCTGGGCTTCCTCAAGGCCACCGTCGACATGGCGCTTGCCCGGCCCGACCTAGGCGACGCCTTCCGCGAGTATCTGCGCGGGATCAAGCTCTGACCCGGACTGGCCGATGCCGGATCTGAGGTTCTCCGCGCCGCCCTGACGGCGGTCGTGGGAGGCCTCGCGCGCCGCGGACCCGCGCGAGGCCCCGGGGCCCTCCGCGTTGCTTGTGAGGGTAGGGGGGGTCTGCTAAAATCCTGACACTGTTAACCGTTCTCGGGCTAGCAGGGGACCCCGTGACCTCGCTCATGCTTGACCGCGCGTCTCATTCCTTCCCGGGGAGGTCTTCCTCCGCCGGACGGACGACGGTGCCCCGGCAATCCCGACGAATGCCGGCCGCGCCGGGACGGAGTGCTGAGCGTGCCTGACAGGCGTCCCTTCCACCTGGCCACCAACCAGGAGATCAAGTCGGGCGAGGTGACCGACGTCTACTTCAACCGGACGGTGCAGATCCTCCGGGCTCGGGGCAACCGCGCGCGCGTCAAGGCCGAGGTCTACCTGAAGAGCCTGCCCGGCGACTGGGGCTGGGGCATCCTCGCGGGGATCGAGGAGGCGGCCCACCTCCTGGAGGGCTTGCCGATCGACGTGACCGCCATGGACGAGGGGACGGTATTCGGAGCCTACCAGCCCGTTCTCACCGTCGAGGGCGTCTACGTGGACTGGGCGGAGTACGAGACGGCTCTCCTTGGCCTCCTCTGCCAGGCCTCGGGGATCGCCACCAAGGCGGCCCGCTGCAAGAAGGCCGCGGGGGAGCGCCAGGTCATCAGCTTCGGAGCGCGGCGGATGCACCCGGGGCTCGCCCCGATGATCGAGCGGAACGCGTTCGTCGGAGGCTGCGACGGCGTCGCGGTGACGAAGTCGGCCGAGCTGATCGAGGCCGACCCCATGGGCACGATCCCCCACGCGCTGGTCCTGGTGATCGGCGACACCGTGGAGGCGCTCCGGGCGTTCCACGACGTCGTCGATCCGAAGGTCCGACGGGTGGCGTTGATCGACACCCTTCAGGATGAGAAGTTCGAGGCGATCCGGGTAGCCCAGGCGCTCGGCCGGGACCTCTACGCCGTCCGACTCGACACCCCGTCCTCGCGGCGGGGAGACTTCTACCGCATCCTCGAGGAGGTCCGCTGGGAGCTCGACTACCGTGGGTTCGACTACGTCAGGATCATCGCCACCGGCGGGATCGACGAGTACCAGATGCCGCGGCTCAACCCCATGGTGGACGCGTACGGGGTGGGGACAGCCATCGCCAACGCCCCGGTCCTCAACTTCGGGCTCGACATCATGGAGATCGACGGTCACCCGATCGCCAAGCGGGGCAAGCACTCGGGCTCGAAGCGGGTCCTGCGCTGCCGCGCCTGCGGCAAGACCGTTGTGGTGCCCGCCCACCGGGCGGTGGATCAGTGCTCGTGTGGCGGCCCGTACGAGGACCTGCTCAAGCCCCTGATCCGCGGCGGTCGCGTCGCGCGCGACCTGCCCCCACCCCGCACGATCCGCGAGCACGTCCTAGAGCAGCTCCGGCGCGTCGCGCTCGACCTGCCGGGGTTCGGCGGACCCCGCGGCGACTTCTGAGCGAATCGATGCCATGGGCCTCCTGGATGAGATCGTCGCCCGGAAGCGTGTCGATGTCGCCGCCCGGCGGGCCGCCGTCCGCCGCAGCGCGCTGGCGATGCGCGCCGCGACGCTCGCGCCCCCCCGGAGCCTCGCCGCGGCGCTGACCCCGCGCGCGGGGGGCGAGGTGCGGGTCCTCGCCGAGCTCAAGCGCGCCTCCCCGGTCAAGGGCGTCCTCGCCGAGGGATTCGACCCCGTCGCCCAGGCGCCTGAGTACGTCCGTGGAGGCGCGGCGGCCCTCTCCGTCCTCACCGACCCCCACTTCCAGGGAAGTCTCGACGACCTGGACTCGGTCCGGGCCCGCGTGGACTGCCCAGTGCTCGAGAAGGACTTCGTCGTCGACGAGTACCAGCTGTGGGAGGCACGCACCCACGGCGCCGACGCCATCCTCCTCATCGTGGCGATCCTCGATCGAGTGCAGCTCACCGACCTCTTCCAGGCGGCCAAGGGCCTCGGGCTCTCGGCACTGGTGGAGGTTCATCGCGAGGCGGAGCTCGACCGGGCTGCCGATCTCGGGGCCGGGGTGATCGGCGTCAACAACCGGGACCTCACCACCTTCCGGACCGACCTCGCGACCACCGAGCGGCTCGCCCCGCGCGTGCCGGCCGGCGCGTGTGTGGTGTCCGAGAGCGGCATCGCGACGCGCGCCGACGTCCTGCGGGTCCGCGCGGCCGGCGCCCACGCGGTCCTCGTCGGCGAGTCCCTGTCCAGGAGCGGTGCCCCCGCGGCGAAGCTCCGCGAGCTGCTCGGGACATGAGCCACCTCCGCGTCAAGATCTGCGGGATCACGTCTCTCGACGACGCGCTGTGGGCGGCGGAGGCAGGGGCCGACGCCCTGGGGCTGATCTTCGTGGGGGGCACGCCTCGCTACGTCACGCCCGCGGCCGCCGCGGCGATCGTGGCGGGGCTCCCGCCGTTCGTGTGCCCGGTGGGCGTCTTCTGGGACCATCCGCCGGCCCACGTGGCCGCGGTCGTCGCCGAGTGCGGGCTCGGCGCCGTGCAGCTCCACGGCGGGGAGCCCCCCGAGGTCGTGGCGGCGATGCCGCGCCCCGTGCTGAAGACGATCAAGGTGGGGGTGGCCGGCGACCTCGCCCAGCTCGACCGCTACAAGCCCGCGGCGTTCCTCCTCGACAGCCCGGCGCGCTGGAGCGAGGGCGCGGCGCGGGTTCCGATCTCCTGGACCCTCGCTCGCGAGGCGACGGCCAGGGGGCGGGTGATCCTGTCGGCGGGGCTCACACCGGAGACGGTGGGCGAGGCCATCCGCACGGCGCGGCCGTGGGGCGTCGACGTGAACTCCGGCGTGGAGGCGGTGCCGGGCCGAAAAGATCCGGCCAAGGTGGCGCGGTTCATTCGGGCGGCGCGCGCCGCCGCCGCGGGGCTCGAGGACGCCGAAGAGGGTGGCCGTGGGTAAGCTCCCCGAGCTGCCGCGCCTGCCCGATCGATCCGGGCACTTCGGCGCCTTCGGCGGCCGGTACGTGCCCGAGACCCTCATGACGCCCCTCCTCGAGCTGGAGGCGGCGTACCGCGAGGCGCGGCGAGATCCGACCTTCCGGGAGCGCGTCGCCCAGCTGTCGCGGGAGTACGTCGGCCGCCCCACGCCTCTCACGTTCGCCGAACGGCTCACCGAGCACGCCGGCGGCGCGCGGATCTACCTGAAGCGCGAGGATCTCTGCCATACGGGCGCCCACAAGGTCAACAACACGCTCGGCCAAGGGCTCCTCGCCGCGCGCATGGGGAAGCGCCGAATCATCGCGGAGACCGGCGCCGGGCAGCACGGCGTGGCCACCGCGACCGTGGCAGCGCTCCTCGGCCTCGAGTGCGAGGTCTACATGGGCGAGGAGGACACGGCGCGCCAGGCGCTCAACGTGTTCCGGATGGAACTCCTCGGGGGGCGCGTGATCCCTGTGCGCTCGGGGAGCCGCACGCTCAAGGACGCGATGAACGAGGCGCTCCGGGACTGGGTCACCAACGTCCGGACGACCTACTACTGCATCGGCTCCACCGCCGGTCCGCACCCGTACCCGATGATGGTCCGTGACCTCCAGTCGGTGATCGGCCGCGAGGTGCGTCGGCAGCTCCGCGGGCTGCCCGACGTGCTGGTGGCGTGCGTGGGCGGGGGATCGAACGCGCTCGGCCTCTTCCATCCGTTCCTCGGCGATCGCGAGGTCCGTCTGGTCGGCGTGGAGGCGGCCGGCGCCGGGCTCCGGAGCGGCCGCCACGCGGCGCCGCTCTCGGCGGGCATCCCCGGGGTGCTCCACGGCAGCCTGTCCTACGTGATCCAGGACGAGGACGGTCAGGTCCTGCCGGCGCACTCCATCTCGGCGGGCCTCGATTACCCCGGCGTCGGCCCCGAGCACTCCTGGCTGAAGGACACCGGCCGGGCCGAGTACGTCGCGGTGACCGACGAGGAAGCGCTCGAGGCCCTCGGCCTCCTCACCCGGCTCGAGGGCATCATCCCGGCGCTCGAGTCGGCGCACGCCGTGGCCCACGCCGTCCGTCTCGCGGCCACGCTGCCGCGCGAGGCGCGCCTGGTGATCGGGCTCTCCGGACGCGGGGACAAGGACGTCGACACCGTCCGCGCCGCCCGGGGCGCGGGTGGCCGGGAGACCGGGGAGAGCCGTGTCGCGCATTGACGCGGTGTTCGCCCGCCTCCGTCACCGGGGTGAGCGCGCGCTCATCCCGTACTTCTGCGCCGGCGACCCGAGTCTCGAGACGACCGCGCGGTTGGTCGAGGAGGCGGACGCGCGCGGCGCGGACCTGATCGAGGTGGGGATGCCCTTCTCCGATCCCCTGGCGGATGGCCCGACGATCCAGCGGGCCGCCGCCCGGGCGCTCGAGCGGGGGACGAGTCTCTACCGGCTCTTGCCGGTGCTCGCCGGGATCAGCGGCCGGATCCGGGCGCCGTTGGTCGTCATGACCTACCTGAACCCGCTCCATCGGTACGGGCTGGAGAAGGTGACGCGCGACCTCGCGAACGCGGGTGTGGCCGGGCTGATCGTGCCCGACTGCCCGATCGACGAGAGCGGCCCGCTCGGACGGGCGGCCGAGGCGGCGGGCCTCGACCTGGTCGCCCTCGCCGCGCCGACGAGCGGGCCGGAGCGGCTCCGCCGGATCGCGCGCGCGAGCCGGGGCTTCGTCTACCTGGTCCCGCTCACCGGGATCACGGGCGAGCGGACGGAGGTGCCGCCGGAGCTCGTGCGGCTCGTGCGCGACCTCCGCGCCGTGACAACCAAGCCGATCGGCGTCGGCTTCGGGATCTCGGCGCCGGACCAGGTGGCCGCGGTCGTCCGGCACGCGGACGGCGCCATCGTCGGGAGCGCCATCGTCCGGTTGGTGGAGCGTCTGGCCGACGACCCGGCCCTGGTCACGAAGGTCGGGGACTTCGTCGCCGCCCTCAAAGGCGCAACATACTCGGAGGGGGGCTCCGCCCCCCTTCCGACGGCCCTCGCGGCCCACAGGCCGGAGGCCGTCCGACCGATCGCGGCCGTCGACGACCATCTCGGCCGGCGCGGGGCCGCGCCAGCCTCCGGCGGCGACGGCAACGAGCCTCCCTCCCCCCGGGAAGCCGCGGTGTAGGGGGGCGCGATGGCCTGGCTATTCCGCCGTGATCGGCCGCCGCGCCGGGTCACCACCGAGGGCCTCTGGACCAAGTGCGAGGCCTGCCGGGAGATCGTCTACCGGGCGGACGTGGAGAAGAACGCCCGGACCTGTCCCCGCTGCGGCCAGCCGTTCCGGCTCTCGGCGACGGAACGCCTGGAACTGCTGCTCGACCCGGGTTCGTTCGAGGAGCGGGACGCGGGGCTCCGCTCCCAGGACCCGCTCGGCTTCAAGGACAACCGTGGACGCTACACCGACCGGCTCCAGTCGTCCCGCGCGAAGACCGGCCGCGAGGACGCGCTCGTCTCCGGCGTCGGCCGGATCGACGGGCATCCGATCGTCGTGTGCGTCTTCGAGTTCGGGTTCATGGGCGGGAGCATGGCCTCCGTGGTGGGCGAGAAGATCACGCGGGCGATCGAGCTGGCCACGCGGAAGCGGATCCCACTGCTCGTCGTGACGTGCTCCGGAGGCGCCCGGATGCAGGAGGGCGTGCTGTCCCTCATGCAGATGGCGAAGACGTCGGCGGCGCTCGGCCGGCTGGCCGAGGAGCGGGTGCCGTACTTCGTCCTCCTCGCGGACCCGACGACGGGCGGGGTGACCGCGTCGTTCGCCATGCTGGGCGACCTGATCCTCGCCGAGCCGCGCGCCCTGATCGGCTTCGCGGGACCCCGGGTCATCCAGGAGACCATCCGCCAGCCGCTCCCCGAGGGCTTCCAGCGCGCGGAGTTCCTCCTCGAGCACGGGATGGTCGACCTTGTGGTCGAGCGGAAGGATCTCCGCGAGACCCTCCGTCGCCTCCTCGCGTTCTTCGCGGAGCCCGTCGAGTCTCCGGTGCCGTGACGGCCCCCCTCGAGCGGCTGCTCGGCCTCGCGCGCTGGGAGCGCGCCGGGATGCGGCTGGGGCTCGAACGCATCGAGGCGCTCCTCGCCGCGCTCGACCGTCCCGAAGCCGCGCTCCGGATCGTCCACGTCGGCGGGACCAACGGAAAGGGTTCGGTGGCCGCGCTGTCGGCCGCCATCCTCCAGGCGGCGGGACTCCGCACGGGGCTCTACACCTCGCCCCATCTGCTTGATGTGACCGAGCGGGTCCGCATCGACGGCGTCCCGGTGCCGCTCGACGTCCTCGCCCGTCACGCCGCGCGCATCGGGCCCGTGCTGGAGGCCGGCGCGGCCACGTTCTTCGAGGCGCTGACGGCCGTGGCGCTGGCCGCGTTCCGGGAGGCCGACGTCGACGCGGCCGTCCTCGAGGTGGGACTCGGGGGGCGCTGGGACGCGACCAACGTGGGCCGGCCGCTCGTGTCGGTGGTGACGCGGGTCGACTACGACCACCAGGAGTTCCTCGGCCGCCGGCTCGAGGAGATTGCCGGCGAGAAGGCCGGCATCATCCGGGGTGGCACGGCCCTCTCGGCGGCGCAGGCGCCGGAGGCCATGACCGTGATCGAAACGCGATGCCGGACCGTCGGGGTGCCGCTGCTCGTGGAGGGGCGCGAGCTGGGGGTCGAGGCGCTCGCGAGCGATCTCGAGGGTCACCGCCTCCGCCTCCGTGGCCCGGGCTTCACCTACGACGACGTCCGGCTCGCGTTGCCCGGGCTCTTCCAGCCCGGCAACGCCGTGCTCGCGGTCGGGGCGGTCCGGGCCTTCGCGGAGGCGTCGGGTCTGCCGGTGCCCGAGGCCGCCGTACGGGCGGGATGCGCGGCGGTGAGGTGGCCGGGACGCTTCCAGGTGATCCGCGGAGCCGGGGGGCGGCACACCCTCGTCCTGGACGGCGCCCACAACCCGTCGGGCGCGGCGGCGCTTGCCGCCTCGCTACGCCACCACTTCGCGGGGCGACGTCTCGCGCTGGTTCTCGGCGTCTCGGCCGACAAGGACCGGGCCGGGATCCTGAAGGCCCTCGCGCCGCTGGCGACCCGGATCTACCTCGCGCCCGCGGACCATCCGCGGGCGACGCCGCCCCGCGAGCTCCTCGGCCAGCTGCCGCCGGTGGACGCGGAGGTCGCGCTCACGGCCGGCTCCGACGAGGCCCTCGAGCGGGCGCTCGGCGAGCCCGGGACCGACGTGGTCTGTGTCGCGGGCTCCTTGTTTCTGGTGGCGGACGCCCTCCGCTGGCTTGGCGCCCGTGGGCTCGTCGAGGCCGGCTGAGGCCGCTCCGGCGGCTCCGGGGCCAGGGGGTGGGGCCCGGCCCGCGGTCGCGACTGAGTACCGCGTCGGCACCGCGTCCTGGCTCGACCAGTCGCTGATCGCCTCCGGACGCTTCTACCCCCGGCCCGCGATGTCGGCCGAGGACCGGCTCCGCTGGTACGCCCGCTTTTTCGACTGCGTCGAGGTCAACTCCACCTACTACGCGCTGCCCTCCCCGCGGAACGCGGTGCTCTGGGCCGAGCGGACGCCGCCGGGCTTCCTCTTCCACGTCAAGGCCTACAGCCTGATGACGGGCCACCATCCGCGCCTCGACACCCTTCCGCCCGAGGTTCGCCTCATGCTCCCGGAGGACGTCCCGCTGCGGCGCCGCGGCGAGCTGGACAGCGAGCGGATCCCGCCCGCGGCGCTCGATCGCTGCATCGAACTCTTCCGGGCGGCGCTCCAGCCTCTGGCGGCGGCCGGCAAGCTGGGCTACGTGCTCTTCCAGCTCGCGCCCTGGGTCCGCTACGAGGACGCGACGCTCGCCTACCTCGCCTCGCTGCCCTCGCGGCTTCCGGGCTGGACGCTCGCGGTGGAGCTCAGGAACGAGACGTGGATCCCGGAGCGGACGGACGAGGTCGTCGCGTTCCTAGCGCGGCACGGCCTCGTCCTCGCGACGGTCGATGCCGTGTGGCAGCCGTGGGTGGAGGCCGTGACGACAGCCGAGTGGGCCGTCCTCCGGCTCCACGGGCGGAACCTCCGGGGTTGGCTCGACCAGCGCGCTGGCCGCGAGCCGACCGTGGCCGAGAAGTACGACTACCTGTACGGCGCCGAGGAGCTCGGAGAGCTGGCTGGCCGCGCCCGGCGCCTCTGCCGCCACGCCCGGCGCGTTGCGGTCACGTTCAACAACAACAACGAGGACTTCCCCACGCAGAACGCCCTCGATCTGAAGCGCCTGCTCGGGCTGGAGGCCCCGGACCTCGCCGCCCTGCGTGCCGCGTGGCGCCCGGCGCGCCGGCGGTCCGCGTCGGGCGCGCCCCCAGTCGAGGCGGATCTCTGGGCGGACGAGACGGAGAGGAGCCAGCCATGACCCCCACAGGCCGCCAACGGCCGAAGGCCGTCCACCAGTCCCCTCGGGCGGAGCAGGATAGCCCAATGAGCGACGTGACGGGAGCCGCTGTCCCTGGACGCGTGGTGGACGACCGGATCGTCCCGGCCGGCGGCGAGTGGTCGGGCGTCGTCCCTGCGGGTCGGGTCCTCCGGATCGTGGATCTGGAGGGCCGGCAGGCCGTCGACTTACTCTGCTACAGCGCCGCCGACCCGAGCGAGCGGTACAACGCCGCCGACACGATGAAGTTCGCGGGGACCATCTTCCTGACGACGGGGCACGGACTCTACTCGGGCCTGGGGCGGCGGCTCTTCACGATCGTCGCCGACACCTGCGGGCGCCACGACACCATCGGGGGCTGCTGCAGCGCCGAGTCGAACCGCTTCCGCTACGGTGTCGAGGACACGCCGAACTGCCGGGACAACTTCCTGAAGGCCCTCGGGCGGTTCGGCCTGGGGCGGAAGGACATCGTCGCCAATCTCAACTTCTTCATGAACGTCCCCGTCGCGCCGGACGGGGCGATGGCGATCGTCGACGGGTGGTCGAAGCCCGGTGACCACGTGGACCTCCGGGCGGAGACGGACGTGCTAGTCGCCGTGTCCAACTGCCCGCAGATCCACAATCCCTGCAACGGAGGCCGCCCGACCCCGATCCGGCTGGTGACCTACGAGCCCGCCGGAGGGTCCGCGGTCACGCCCGCGGGAACCCGGGCGTCCTCTTGATCCGCCGGAGCTGCTGGAGATGGTCCCGGTCGTGATGAGCCTGGAGCATCCACCACTGGCCGAGGTCCATCTCGCCGAGCGTGAAGTGCCGCCACGTGAACGCGCGGGGGTCGACGGTCGCCAGGCGCTCGAGCGACTGGCGACTCCGTTCCCGGGCGGCCCGCATGTCGTGGCGGAGCTGGCCGATCGGGTGACCCTTCGCGGGGCGCACGACGGGCGGGGCCTCGCGGGGGCCGGGCGGCCACGCGGGCACGGGCGCGAACCCGGCGAGCTCGGGAGGGTAGGGCGCGGCCGCGCCGCCCGTCTCTTTGAGAAGCTTCGAGGTGAGCTTGCCCGTGTTGATCTCGGCGAGCGTGAGGTGGTGGAGGATCTCGCCCACCGACCAGTCGTCGGCGCTCGGGCGCCAATCCGCCTGCGCCTGCGAGAGGCCGTCTGCCTCGCGGAGCACTTCCGCTCGCACGGCGTCGAGGTCTCGGGCGATGGTGTCGAGGGCAGCGGGTAGCGTCATGGGCGTCTCCTCCGGAGGCGCTGGCGGGTGGCCGAGGGACCGCGTGTCGCGCGGCCGCCCGGGCGGATTATAGCGCGGTCTTATTCCGCCGCGAGGAGCGCGACATGACCACGGAGCTCCAGGGCGTCATCCCCATCACCGTCACGCCGTTCGACGCCGCGGGCCAGGTGGACGAGGCCAGCATCGCGACGCTGGTCGAGTTTGAGGCACGGTGCGGCGTCCATGGCCTGAACGTGCTGGGGATCATGGGAGAGGCCCACAAGCTCTCGGAGGGCGAGCGGCGCCGCGTGGCCGAGGTGTTCGTGAAGTGCGCCGCGGGCCGCTTCCCGGTCGTGGTGGGGACGTCCCACGGCGGGACGGCCGTGGTGATCGAGCTGTCGCAGGCGGCGGAGGCCGCGGGGGCCGCGGCCGTCATGGTGGCGCCGCCGACCGCACTCCGCGGCGACGGCGCGATCCTCGCTCACTACCGGGCGGTGGCGGGGGCGATCGGGATCCCGGTCGTCGTCCAGGACGAGCCGATCACAACCGGGGTCCTCATGTCCGCCGATCTGCTGGTCCGCATCGCGACCGAGGTCGCCGCGTGCCGGTACGTGAAGCTCGAGGAGCCGCCGACACCCACGAAGATCACCGCGATGCGGCGGCTGCCGGGCGGCGCTGGCGTGCGGATCTTCGGCGGCATGAACGCGATGTACTTCTACGAGGAGCTCTCCCGCGGCGCGGTCGGGATCATGACGGGGGTGGCGGTCCCTGACGTCCTCGTGCAGATCCACACGGCCTTCGCGCGAGGCGACCACGCGGGCGCCGCGGCGACCTTCGACCGCTACGCGTCCTACATCCGCTACGAGGGCCAGCAGGGCATCGGCCTCGCGCTGCGGAAGGAAGTCCTCCGCCTCCGCGGCGCCATAAGGACGAGCGTGGTGCGCCAGCCGGGGCCGGCCCTCGACGATGTCACGCGGCGGGAGCTCGGCGACATCCTCGCGCGGGTCGGGATCCTGGAGGGCTAAGCCGCCTCGCGCGACCGGTGGCCGGGACTTCCCTCCGCGATGTGGTTCCCTTCCCGTCCGCCCGCGGCGCTAACTAAGAGCCGCCCGTGACATTCGCAGCCAGATGTCGACGCTGAGCACGGCATTGGGCGGAATGAGCCCCGGGACCCCGCGCTCACTGTACGCAAGGTGGGAGCTGATCCGCACCTTCCGATGCCCTCCGGGCTTCATCCCGAAGAGCGCCTGCTCGATGCCCGCGATGGCTTCCCGACTCCCTAGGACCGTCGTGTGGTCGATAACGACGCGACCGCCCTCGTGCCTCTGCTTGTCCGGAGGAAGACCTGCCCGCGCCTGAGTCTCGTTGATGGGGACCTCGTCGCCTCGATTGAGGAAGATCCTGACGTTGTACGTGACGCGGTCACCCCGCTCGGCCATCTTGCCCGATCCCTCCGTGTCCTCGATCAGCTCGAGCCCGGGGGGAAGCCGTATCGGCATTCGACGCTCGATGAGGCGCGGCCGCCCGCCTTCGGTCCGCGCTATTCTTCCGGAGCTGGCGCGCAGAGCTCCAGGTCATGACCGTCCGGGTCGGAGAAGTACACGGACCGGGCGGGCATCCACGCATGGAACACGGGTCCTCGGACGCCCACCCCGTGCGCCGCGAGGGTCGCCGCGGCCTTCTCGATATCGGCAGCCCCGACCGTGAAGGCGAGGTGCTGGGCCGGCCAAGCCCCCTTGTCCTCTTGCAGGACCACCATGCCCCGTTGTCCCCCGGCCCTCAGGAATACCCATCGCCGGTCTTCGTCCCGTGCCCCGACCTCGAGCCCCAGGACCTGCCGGTAGAACGCCTCGGACGTCGAGAGGTCCTTGACGCGAATGGCGACTTCGTAGAGCCCGTAGATCGGTACCATGGCCACCTGCCTCCGCGCTGTGCCTCGAGGGGAAGGGTCGCGGTCTCCGCGAGAAAGAGCGCCCGACACGGACCTGAGCACGACGCCGCTCCTGAACAGGCTCAGGATAGCCGAGCCGCCCAGCACGGACAACGCGACGTGCCCGGCGGGGGCGCCGGGGTCGACCTGCCCCGCCCGGGAGACCCGCCGGGACGCGGCCCGACCCTGGGGCCGGTTCACGGGCCGGGAACTCGGCGCCCCGTCGACGGTCCAAGGAAACAGAGGGACCGGCGTGTCAGCTTGTTCGGACGTCGTCGTCTGCGATAGGCTCGGGCCGTGGGTGGCGGCACCCGTGGCTGAGCCAGCGACAGGCGATTCCGCGGAGTTCGTGAGCCGGCTCCGCGCCGGCGACCGCCGGGCGTTCGAGGAGCTCGTGCGGACCCACCAGCACCGCGTCTACGGACTCGCGCTGCGTATGCTCGGGAACGCCGCGGAGGCCCAGGACGTCGCCCAGGAGGCCTTTTTCCGGGCCCACCGCGGACTCGCCGCGTTCCGGGGTGACGCCCGGCTGTCGACCTGGCTCCACGCGATCGTCTCGCGCCTCTGTCTGAACCGCCTGGCCGGGAGTGAGCGCCGGCTCGCCCGACACGGTGAGGAGACGCTCGCCCGGCTGGCCGATGGCCGCCCGGGGCCGGACCAGGCGCTCGAGCGGGGCGAGCTGGACGAGGCGCTCCACCGTGCGATCGGCGAGCTGCCCGAGGAGCGGCGCATCGTCGTCGTCCTGCGCGACGTCGAGGGCCTCGCCTACGAGGAGATCGCCGAGGTTCTGGAGCTCCCGGTCGGGACGGTCCGCTCCCGGCTCCACCGCGCGCGGCTGGATCTCAAGGAAAAGCTGGAGCGGTTCTTCCCGTGACCTGCCACGACGCCCGCGAGCAGCTCTCCGCGCTCCTGGACGACGCCCTCTCGGCCCCGGAGCGCGAGGCGCTCGGCGCCCACCTGGCCGGCTGCGCCGAGTGCCGCCGGGAGCTGGAGCAGCTCCGGGCGACCGTCGCGCTTCTCGGGCGCCTCCCGCCCGTTCACGCGCCAGCCGGGTTCGTCGACCGGGTGATGGCCCAAGCCTACCGCCCCTCCTGGCCCCGCCGGCTGGTCGACGCGCTGTTCCGGCCGCTCCGGGTGAAGCTACCGATCGAGGCGGCGGCGGTGCTCCTGGTCGGCGTCTCGGCGCTCTACGTGTACCAACACACGCCCGAGGTCCGACAGCTCGCCCGCGAGGAGACCCGCGAGTCGCCGCCCTCGCCCGCCATGGCTCCGCCCCCGCCGGCCGCGCCTCCCGCTTCGGGGGTAGGCGGTGAGGAGTCGCGCTTCCGGGATCTGGCGCCCGAGGCGAAGCGTGCGCCGGGCGAGCAAGGCGCTGCGCGCGAGAAGGCTCGGCAGGCCCCCCCCGCCGTGGCTCCGCCGGCGACACCGGTTCCGCCCGCGCCGACCACCCGAGGCGCCACCGTCCAGGAGGCGCCGGCGGCGAAGTCGGAGACGATGCCGGGGGCCAGGCCAGAGCCACAGCTGGAGTCAAAGCTAGAGCCCAAGTTGAAGAAGGAGGCGCAGGTCGAGCGGCGGCCTGACGCCGGCGTCGCGACGGGCACGCCCTCCGCGACGGACAAGGTCGCGCAGTCGGCCGAGCCGTCGCCGTCGCGCGACGCGGCCGGGGCGGGCGCGGCGACCACGGCCTCGCCCGCCCCGACGGCCGGACCGCTGGCGTCGGCGCCCGCCCCTGCTCCCGAGGCGAGTGGCCGCGTCGGTGGCGTCGCCGCCGTGCCGCACGCCGCGCCGGCGACCGAGGGCACGCGGGACGAAGCGCTCTCGAAAGCGAGGTCGGGAGTCGCGACGCGGTTGATGCGCGCGGTCGACGCGAGCGGACACCTCGTGGTGCCCGCGCGCGAGCCCGCCGAGGCCGCCCTCGACGCACTGCTGCGCCGGCTCGGCGCCACCCGCGTCGCGCGGCGACTCGAAGGCGCCCAGAACATGGTCCTCATCGACGTCGTCGTCCCCGCCGCGCGCTACCAGGAGCTGGTCGAGGGTCTCGGGCGAATCGGCCGGTGGACCACCGAGCACGAGCTCAAGACGCTGCCCCCTCAGGTCCGCGTCGAGGTCGCGCTGACCGTCGAGCCCTGACCCGCCGCGCTCCATCCCCGGGGAACTTCTCCGCCGGCGGCCGGTCCAACGGACCGAGCTGTCAGATCCGACGAGATCCAGGAGGAGCCACCCATGCGCCGTCGTCTCTCCGCCGTGCTGCTCGCCCTCGCCGTCCTGTCCCCGGGAGGTCCGGCGGCCGCCGCGCCTCCGCTCGCGATCACGCGCGAGAGCCAGCGAGACCTGATGGTCACGATCTACAACGGCAACCTCGGGCTGGTGAAGGACACGCGGGAGGTGCGGCTGCCCGCGGGGATGAGCGAGGTCCAGTTCGCCGACGTCGCGGCGCAGATCGACCCGACGTCGGTCCACCTCAAGTCGCTGACGGACCCGGCCGGGCTCCGGATCCTCGAGCAGAATTACGAGTACGACCTCCTGTCCGCCCAGAAGCTCCTCGAGAAGTACGTCGGGCGCAAGGTGCGACTCTACCAGGGCAGCGGGTCCTACGTCGAGGCGACGCTCCTCTCCACCGACGGGCCCGTCTTCGACATCAACGGCGAGATCCACATGGGGCACCACGGCCAGATCGTGTTCCCCTCGCTGCCCGAGAACCTGGTCTCGAAGCCCACGCTCCTGTGGCTTCTCCGGAACGGCGCGCCGACGCCGCAGCGGATCGAGGCGTCGTACCTGACCGGCGGCATCTCCTGGAAGGCCGACTACGTGGTGATCCTCAACGCCGCCGACGACCGCGCCGACCTCACCGGGTGGGTGACCATCGACAACAAGAGCGGGGCGACGTACAGGGACGCCGCGCTGAAGCTCGTGGCCGGCGACGTGAACCGAGCGCGCGATGAGCGGACCCGGCAGGCCATGGAGCTGGCGTCGAAGGCCGCCGGGGTGGCCGCGCCGGCCTCCCGGGACTTCGCCTCCGAGGGGTTCTTCGAGTACCACCTCTACACGCTGGACGGGCGGACCACGATCAAGGACAACCAGACGAAGCAGCTCACACTCATGACGGCCGCCGGTGTGCCGGTCCGGAAGGAGCTCGCCTTCTTCGGAGCGCGCGATTACTACCGCACGCAGTACGGGACGCCGATGAGCAACCAGAAGGTGAGCGTGTTCGTCGAGCTCACCAACGCGAAGGCGAACAACCTCGGGGTGCCGCTGCCGAAGGGCAAGATCCGCGTCTACAAGGCGGACAAGTCCGGCAGCCAGCAGCTCGCGGGCGAGGACTGGATCGACCACACGCCGAAGGACGAGCGGGTGCGGATCAAGATGGGCGAGGCGTTCGACGTCGTGGGCGAGCGGATCCAGCGGGACTGGAAGCGGATCGGCGGATCGACCTACGAGGTCGAGTGGGAGATCAACCTGCGCAACCACAAGAAGGAGAACGTGGTCGTGAGCGTGATCGAGCCGATCCCGGGCGACTGGGAGGTTCTCCGCGAGACCCAGCCCCACGAGAAGCTCGAGGCCCACACGCTCCGCTACCAGGTCCCGGTGCCCCAGGAGGGGGCGGCGAAGGTGACCTACCGGGTCCGCCTGCGGTTCTAGGCGGGCCCCCGGCGCGGGCGCCGCTCTCCGGTCTAGCCGAAGCGGTCGGGATCGAGCAGGCGCACGTCGGCCGGCGGGGTCGAGCCTCCCGCGAGCTGGGCGACGAGCTTGCCGGTCGCCGGGCCCAGCGACATGCCGACCATGGCGTGACCGGCCGCGACGACGAGGTTGTCGAACCGCCGGGGGCGTCCGACGAGCGGCAGGCCGTCGGGCGTGCACGGGCGGAGGCCCCGCCAGATCTCCAGGAGCTCCAGGCCCTCGCCGCCCTCGATGCAGGCGAGCCCCTTTCGGCGCAGGGCCTCCACGCGGCGGCGGTTGATCGAGAGGTCCATCCCGGCGAGCTCGAGGGTGCCGCCGAATCGAAGGAACTCGCCCATCGGCGTGACCGAGAAGCGGCCCTCGGCGGGGAGGAGGGGAATCGTCGGGGCTCGCGCCGGGCGGCGGTACGTGAGGCTATAGCCCTTGGCCGGCTGGATCGGCACGCGGAGCCCGAGGGCCCGGCCCACATCGGGTGACCAGGCGCCTGCCGCCAGCACGACGGTGCCAGCGGAGAACGCCCCGCGCGTCGTCTCGATCTCCGTGACGCGGCTGCCGTTCGTCCGAAAGCCGATCGCCTCGGTGCCGGTTCGCACGCGCACGCCGACGGATTCGGCGAGTCTCGCAAGCCCCTTGACGAAGCGGTCGGGCACGAGCAGGGCGTCCTCCCGGCAATAGAGCGCGCCGACGACGCTGGCCCCCAGGGCCGGCTCGACCGACCGCGCCTCTCCGCCGTCCAGGACCTCGACAGTCGCGCCGCCCTCGCGGAGGAGCTTGGCTTCCTCGCGGCCGTGGGCCAGGCCCTCGGGCGTGGAGAACACGGTCATCGAGCCGGCCTGGCGGAACCCGCAGTCGAGCTCCTTCTCGGCGAACTCGCGGTAGAGCTCGAGACTCTCCATGCTCATCCGCCGGAGGAGCGGCATGGCGCGCCGCACGTGACCCGGCGTGCACGCGGCCCGGAAGCGCCAGAGCCATCGGGCGAGCTCGAGGCTGGCCCGCGGCTTGATGTAGAAGGGGCTCTCGGCGTTCAGCATCCACTTGACGCCCTGCCACCACACGCCCGGGGCTGCGAGGGGCACGAGGTGGCTCGGGACGATCAGCCCGGCGTTTCCGTACGAGCTGCCGGCGCAGATGTCGCCTTTCTCGAGGAGCGTGACCTCCCAGCCGTCCCGCGCGAGGTAGTAGGCGGAGCTGACGCCGATCACGCCGCCGCCGATCACCACGACGCTGCGTCCGCTCATGCACGTCCTCCGCTCGAGGCTCTCGACACGTCAGCCGGGAGGCCTAGCGTGCTGGTATCCCGGCGATCGAGGCGACGTCGATCATGTCGAACGGCCCGGGCTGCTCCGGGATGCGCGGGACGCCTCCCTGATCGCCGTCGATCCTCCCAGCGGGCCCGCGCTCGACCGCCGATCCATTCTCGTGTCGGACGCTTCTACCATGGCGTCTCCACGACTGTCAATGCGCGGAGCCCACCGAGCGGCCCCCGGGCGCCGCGTCGCCCGCCTGCCGGAGCACCAGCTCCAGATTTCGCGGCGACTGTGTGCGTACGCCCGCCTCCACCTCGCGCACGGCCGCCACGATCGCGGCCGAGACCGGTGTGGGGACGCCGGTCCGCCGACCCTCCGCCATCACGTGGCCGTTCATCTCACCGATCTCCGTCCGCCGACGCTTGGCGACGTCCTGGGCCATCGAGGCGCGCCAGTTGCGGGCCGTGGCGGACGCCGGCGTCAGCAGCCGGTCGAGCGCGTCCCAGGTCTCGCGCCGGTCGGCGTCGGCCCAGCGCTCGGCGGGCGCACCCGCGAACGCCGGGATCCGGTGCCCGAGCGCCAGCCCGACACGCGCGGATTCCGTCGCGAGCCGGATCATCAGCGTCCGGCCCACCTCGCTGGACGCGACCTCCAGCGAGCCGAGCCCGGACAGAGCCTGGAGCGGGTTGCTCATGGCGTTCTGGGAGAGCTTGGCCCAGCGCTCGCCCCAGAGGTTGTCCTTTCCCCGGGCCCCGGCGATCACCGAGAGCATCTCGGCGAGCGCGAGGACGCGCGGCGTGATCCGGCCGTCGTGCTCGCCGACGCGGAATACGTCGTGTCCGGTGCCCTGCCCCTTCTCGACCCCGCGCTCGACGTGACCCGGTCTCCAGAGGGCGACCCCGATCCTCGACATGACCAGCCCGACCGCGCGAGTCGCCCCGGCGATGTCCGCCACGATCGGATCGGGCCAGCAGTTCTGCGCCGACACCACGGTGCCGGCCGGCGCCGCATGACGCAGGGCGAGCTGGGTGGCCCAGGCCGTGTCGTAGGCCTTCATCGCGACGAAGGCGAACTCGAAGTCCTGCGGCAGGCGGGCAGCCTCGTGGACGTGCACGGCGGCTGGCCGGACGACGAACGGCTCGTGGGGGCCCTCGACGGCCAGGCCATCGCGGCGAATGGCCTCCACCTGCTCCGCCCAGGGATCGATGAGGGTGACGTCGTGGCCGGCGCGCGCGAGGTGGCCCCCCAGGTAGCTCCCGATCGCGCCCGCTCCGATGAACACCAGCCGTCTGGTCACTGGACCTCCCTGTCGATTCTACGGGTTCAGGACGCGAACGGGCGCACCGGCGAGAAAGGCCCGGATGTCCTCCAGCGCCTGCGCGTAGAAGTTCCGGTAGGTCTCCTCGGTCACGTAGCCGAGGTGCGGGGTGATCACGGTGTTCGGCAACTGACGGAGCGGGTGGTCCCGCGGGAGCGGCTCCTCGTCGAAGACGTCGAGCCCCGCCCCCGCGATCGCGCCCGCCCGGAGGACCGCGATCAGCGCGCGCTCGTCCACGATCGGCCCGCGCGAGGTGTTGACCAGGTAGGCGGTCGGCCGCAGGAGGGCGAGCTCGCGGACGCCAAGGAGCCCCCGGGTGCGATCGCTCAGCACCAGGTGGATCGTGACGACGTCGGCGCGCGCGAGGAGCTCGTCGCAGCTGCCCGCCAGGGTTGCGCCGACCGCCGCGGCGCGCTCGGCGGTGAGATTCTGGCTCCAGGCGAGCACCTCCATCTCGAACGCGCGTCCCACGCGCGCCACGCGGGAGCCGAGTTGTCCGAGCCCGAGCACGCCCAGCGTCTTGCCGCTCAGCGTGGTCCCCAGGGTCTCCTGCCAGCGGCCGTCGCGGGTCGCCCGGTCCTCCCGGGGCACGTGCCGGACCAGCGCGAGGATGAGCGCCCACGTCAGCTCGGCCGTCGGGGAGGGGAGCCCCCCCGTGCCGCAGACGAGGACGCCGCGATCGGCGGCCGCGCGAAGATCGATCGACGCATTGCGCATCCCGGTGGTCACCAGGAGGCGGAGCCGCGGCAGGCGATCGAGCAAGGTCCGTGGGAACGGCGTCCGCTCCCGCATCGCCACCACCACGTCGAAGTCGGCCAGCCGGGCCGCCACCGCGGCCTCGTCTGCGACGTGGTCCGGGAACACGACAACGTCGGCGCCAGCCGGGAGGCTCGCCCAGTCAGCCAGGCGGCGTGCCACGCCCTGGTAGTCGTCGAGGATCGCGATGCGCAGCACCCGTTCACTATGGGGCCGTGGCCGGACGCCGGCAAGCCGCCGCGCTTCTTGCGTGTCCCGCCGCGAATCGCCGTCAAGCCGCGGAAGCGCTCGTTGATCTTTGCGAGCCTCAGCGAATCGAGGGGTTCCCATACAGCTTTCCGTTACTCCGGGCCCGCTGGCCCATCGTCGGCGGGGGCCGGGCCGGCCCGCTCCCCCCAGACGACCGGGCGCGTCGCGCGCGGGATGGGAACCGGGCCCGGCAACGTGCCTACCGAGCCCGCCACCGAGCCGGTCTGGCGCTCGTGCCCGAGGCGCGGTAGGGTCGGGCGATGGCAAGGAGAACCCCATGAGACTCGCACGGCTCGCGGCCCTGACCACTCTGACCCTCCTTGCCGCGGCGTTCGCGGTCGAGGCGCAGCCGGCCGGGAAGATGTGGCGGATCGCAATGCTCTCTGCTGCCCTTCCACGCTCGACGCCTCACTACCAAGCTCTGGAGCAGCGACTGGCCGAGCTGGGCTACGCCGAAGGTCGCAACCTGGTGATCGACTTCCGCACTGCGGAGGCCCAGCACGACCGCCTGCCGGCGCTAGCGGCCGTGCTGGTCGGCCGCCAGCCGGACGTCTTCGTCGCGATCGCCACCCCGAGCGCGCTGGCCACGAAGCGCGTGACCCAGACCATCCCGATCGTCCTCGCCGGCGTCGGCGATCCCCTCGGGACCGGTATCGTGCCAAGCCTGGCGCGTCCCGGAGGGAACATCACGGGCGTCTCGCTGCTCAATGTCGAGCTCAGCGGGAAGGGGCTTCAGCTCCTGAAAGAGATGGTGCCGGCCGCCGCGCGCGTCGCAGTGCTCTGGAATTCCGAGAACCGTCTCCATCGGGAGGTCGGCACAGCCACCGAGGCCGCGGCGGCGACGCTGAAGGTCGGCCTCCAGCTCCTCGATGTGCGAGGGCCCGACGATCTGCCGAAGGCGTTCGGCGCGATCGTTTCGCAGCGCGCCGACAGCCTCCTGGTGTTTCCCGACCCCGTCACCGTCGCTTACCGGAAGCCGATCCTCGACTTCGCCGCCAGCCGGCGGTTGCCCGCCATGTATCCGTTCCGGGAGATGGTGGACGAGGGCGGGCTCATCTGTTACGGCCCGAACCTGATCGAGCACTTCCGGCTCGCCGCCGGGTACATCGACAAGATCCTGAAGGGCGCCCGGCCCGGCGACCTCCCGATCGCTCAGGCGACAAAGTTCGATCTCATCATCAACCTGAAGACCGCGAAGACCCTTGGCCTCACGATCCCGCCGGCGGTGCTGGCCCGGGCGGATGAAGTTATCCAGTAGTGCCTGACAAGGCGCCGCTGCCCCATTGGTTCATCATCGTGCGGCGTGACAAACCGGTGCTCTACCAGCATCTACGCGAGCAGTATGAGGGGGATGGCCGAGTGGAGGTGATCGTCGACCGGCGACTGGCGGCTTCGACGGAGATGCCCGCCGAGGTGGATCTGCGACAAGCGACGCGCAGAGTTCGCGACCGGCGCACTGCGGCGCAAGGCGATCGGCGCCAGGCGCAGCGACGTCAGCCACTCGCGCCCTCGCAGCATGAATTCTGGGTCACTGAGGGCTTTTTCATGGTCCGACAAGCGCCGGACGCTCCGAGCGCATGACCCAACCGATCTGGCTCGACGCCACCGGCCGTTCGCGACCCACGCGCGCCTGCTGGACCTGTGGCCCAGAGGTCGCCCCGATCTTGAGTGAGGATGCATGAACCCGCGCGATTCCGCGCTATCTGGCGGTTCGAGGGATGTTGCCCGGCACGGCTCCGTGTGCGGCCTGATACAGGACGAAGTCGCCGTTCTCCTTGACGTCGACCCAGGCGACCCGACCCTTCGCGGTGATCGCGTCGATCTGCGCCTGCAGTCTGGCCACGCGCTCGGGGCCCGCCCATTGTCGCCGCCGGTTCGCCGGCGCCGTCGTCATGTAGTGGAGGTCGGGCGTGTCCTGGCGCTCCCAGTGGACGACGCCGCCCCCCTTGAGCGGCACCGACACGCCCTGGCACAGGCGACAGTCGGCGCGCTCCGGGGTGCTCATCCGCGGGTCAGCGATGGGCATCGGGCTTCACCGTGGCAGCGGAACGACGAACGTCTCGAGCTGCTCGATCGCCGCCCCGGATCATGGCGAGGTGCGTCGCGCGGTCCGGGTCCGGCCCGGCCTCGTTGACGATCGTCAAGGCGCGCTCAGCCTCCCGGCGATCGATGAGGATCTGACGCAGCATCCGGGAGGCGCCGGTTTCCGGGACCGATTGGCGCGTAGGATCCACGGCGCGGAGGGTACCACGGACCGGCCCCTACGGCGGACTGCGCGGGGGCAGGTCGTCGGGGATCTCGCTGTGTGCGGCCTCCGACACGACGAACGCGCCCCGAGCATCGACGTCGACCCATGCGAGAGGGCAACCAGTTCCCGGTTGACGGTGGCCGCCTTTGCGCCCACGACGAGGCGGGCCCACTTGTAGGCCTGGACGTGGAGCACCAGGCGCAGCGCGCGCACCTGCGGCCTTGCCGGCTATGATCAAGGCCAGACCCCAATGACGGGGGTGCGTGACCCTTCCGCGAAGGGTGTCGTGGCGTCGCGCCCCCCCAGCGCCTTTGGAAGGAGAGCGCCGAATGACCCCTTCGAAATGGGACCAGAACCACCCCATCTGGAGCGAGTGGAGCCAGACGGCGCCTTACGTGTGGATGAACGGCGAGCTGGTGCCGTTTCTCCATGCCCAGATGCCGGTCATGTCCGCCGCGTGCCGCGCCGGAGTGAACGTCTTCGAGGGCATCCGGGCGTACTGGAACGAGGCGCGCGGGAAGCTCTACGTGTTTCGGATGCGCGAGCACTATCAGCGTCTGGTCGAGTCCATGCGCATCATGCACTTGCCCCGCCCCGAGGGCGTCGCCGAGATGGAAGCGCTGCTGCTCGACACGCTCCGCGCCAACCGGTTCCAGACGGACGTGCACGTCATCCACACCGTGTACCTGGATGCTCCGGGGATGGAGGCCCTCGGGCCGATCGGCATGTACATCGTGGCCCGACCACGCGGCCGCCTGCACCCTCTCGAGCCCGGGATTACGTGCGGCGTGAGCTCGTGGCAACGCATGCCCGACCAGGCCACCCCGTTTCGCGCCAAGAGCGGTGGGAACTACCTCAACACGCGGCTGGGCGGCGTTGAGGTGCGGCGGCATGGTTACGATGCGGCCATCTTTCTCAACACGCGGGGTAAGGTGGCCGAAGGCGGCGGCGCGTGCGTGTTCGCGATCAAAAAGGGCGTCGTGATCACCCCATCGATCACGAGCGACATTCTGGAGAGCATCACCCGGGACACGCTGGTCGAGCTTCTCCCGCGGGAGCTGGGTCTCGCGGTGGAGCAGCGCGACGTGGACCGCACGGAGCTCTACATGTGCGACGAGGCGTTCTTCTGCGGAAGCGGCTGGGAGATCGTGCCGATTCGCGCCATCGACGGCGTCCCGGTCGGGGGTGGTGAGGTCGGACCGCTAGTCAGGAAGATCTACGATCTCTACTTCAACATCGTGAGAGGAAATCGGCCTGACTACCGGCGATGGCTGACGGAGGTCTAGCGCCGGATCTCGGCTGAGACCCTTCTCGACGTGGGGCACAGGCGTGGCGAGGGGACGCGCGAGGGGCCCGTCGCCTCGCGTGCGGTCGCGCGCCACCAAGCGCTCTTCCGTCCCAATCGACCGCGGTGCGGTTGACACTCTTCGGGGTCACGAGTAGGTTACGGCGGCAGACACCTTCGGTCGCTTCGTCGTGAAGGAGCGCCTGCTATGGGCCGATACCTGGCGGCGAGGATTGCCGCGATCCTCGGGACGCTTCTGATTGTGTCCCTCTTCGTCTTCGTCGTCATGCACGCCATTCCCGGCGGGCCGTTCGACGAGGAGAAGATGCCCTTGCCGGCGGAGAGCAAGGCCAACATCCTCCGGAGCTACGGGCTCGACCGTCCCCTCTGGGAGCAGTACGTCTACTACCTCTGGAACATCACCCACCTCGACTTCGGTGTCTCGTATCAACGACCGGGCGAGTCCGTGATTCGGCTCCTCGGGCGGGTCTGGCCCGTCACGATGCACCTCGGGGGGATGGCGCTTCTGATCGCGGTGCCAGGGGGGATGCTCCTCGGGATACTGGCCGGTCTCCGGCCCGACACCCCGCTGGATTATCTGGGCACCGGCGCGGCGATCTTCGGTCTTGTCGTTCCACACTTCGTTCTGGCCAGCCTGCTGATTCTCCTGTTCAGCACCCTCCTAGGCTGGTTTCCGGCGGGCGGCTGGGATACCCCGCGTCACTGGGTACTACCGACGCTGACCTATAGCCTCGCCCCGCTGGGCACCGTCGCCCGCTACACGCGCGTGAGTGTCCTCGAGGCACTGAACGCCGACCACGTCCGCACGGCGCACGCGAAGGGACTCCCGACGCGGCTGGTGGTGCTCCGCCACATCCTGCGGAACGCGTTGATCCCCCTCGTCACCGTTATCGGGCCGTTGGTCCCGGACCTGCTCACCGGATCGCTTTTCGTCGAGGGGATCTTCCGCGTGCCCGGGCTCGGAGGCTACTTCGTCACGAGCCTCTACGACCGAGACTATCCGATGATCATGGGATTGGCGTTGCTCAGCACGTTCCTCATCAGCGTGACGTACCTGGTGAGTGATCTTCTCTACCTCGTGGCCGACCCGCGGATCAGGTACGTGTGACCGCTCGCGCAATCGCTTCTGCTTGGTGGCCCCACCTGCGCCTTGGCCGGCGGGGGTTGCTCCGTCGCGTGCTCCGAAGCCGGCTGGCGGGAGTGGGCGCGGGCCTCGTCGTGCTGGTCGGGCTTCAGGCGATCCTGGCTCCGTGGATCACGCCGGTCCCCTTCGATCGACCGGATTTCGGTGAGGCCTGGCAATTTCCCTCGGGGGCCCACTGGTTCGGCACCGATGGGGTCGGACGCGACTTCTACACAAGAGTGGTCTATGGTTCCAGGCTCTCCCTCGTGGTCGGAATCACCGCCCAGGCGATGGCCCTCGCCGTCGGCTTACCGCTCGGGCTGGCGGCCGGCGTGGTTGGTGGAAAGATCGACTTCATCGTGATGCGCCTAGTCGATGCGCTGACGGCGCTCCCCCAGCTCCTGTTCGCACTCCTCCTGATGGTCGCCCTGGGAAGCGGCTTGGGGAACATCCTGCTCGCGATCGGATTGCATGCGTGGATTCCTGTCTGCCGACTGCTCCGAGCGGAGAGCCTTCGGGAACGGGAGCGGGAGTATGCCCAGGCGGCCGCCGCGCAGGGGGCGGGGATGCCGCGTATCGTGGTGCGCCACGTGCTCCCGAACGTGCTCGCGCCTGCCATCGTGGCAGTCACGCTCGGCATTCCCCAGGCGATCTTCACGGAAGCCGCGCTCAGCTTCCTGGGCCTCGGTGTTCAGCCGCCCACCCCGAGCTGGGGCCAGATGGTGGGTGAAGGAGTGAATCACATCCGGTTCTACTGGCATCTGGCCCTCTTCCCGGCGATCATGATCGCGGTGACAATGGCTGGATTCGCCCTGCTCGGGGATGGGCTTCGAGACGCGCTCGATCCCCGGACGGTTCGCCGGTAGCCAAAGCATTCAGACCGCGCTTGGCGCAGGAAGGAAGCGGACGATGAGATCAATAGCTCGTTGGCTTCGCGGGTGGCATGTCGGGAGGGTCGCGCTGATCGTTGCGGGGCTGGGACTCTTGCCCTCCGCTCCCACGCCGGCGCCCGCCGCGGACAACTCGGTCGGCGTCCGTCTGCCCGCGGATGCGGCCCCTCCGGCGAAGCAGGTCCTGACCCTCATTGGACGGGAAGGCACGTTCATCGACTGGGGCAAGACCATCCAGAAGAGTCAGTGGCATCCGGGCCTGATCACCGAGGCTCTGGTAATGCAAGACATCAACTCCGACATCAAGCCGTTAGCGGCCGAGAAGTGGGACGTCTCCAAGGATGGCCTCACGTGGACATTCCACTTGCGGAAGGGCCTCCAGTGGTCGGATGGCGTGCCGCTCACGGCGAAGGACTTCGAGTTTACGATCAAGCGGATCGCCAATCCCGACACTGGGTTTGACGTGGCGTGGTACTTCAACATGATCAAGAACCTGAAAGAGGCCAACGAGGGCAAGGCCAAGCTGGACGAGATGGGCGTGACCGCGGTCGACGCCACGACCCTGCGCCTCACGCTCACCGAGCCGACGCCGTATCTACCGATGATCCTGAGCGACCTGTACGTCGTCCCGAGTCACATCGTCAGCAAAGTGGGCGACTCGTGGTCGACGTCCCCGGCCACGGCCGTATCGGCCGGCCCCTTCAAGTTGGAAAAGTGGGAGCGCGACCGCGAGCTCGTATTCGTGGCGAACCCCGCGTATCGCGGGATCCGCAAGCCGTACCTCGAGCGGATCGTGTACAAGATCGGCCGGGACGAGACGCTGTTCCCCGGTTATCTCGGGGGAGACATGGACGCCATGCCGTGGATCTACGAGGGACCGCTGTCGCCCTCGGACGTCGCCAAGATACAGTCCGATCCCAAGCTCAAGAAGGAGAGCTATACATGGCCGTACTTCCAGACGTGGTGGGTGGCCTTCGGCAGTGACCAGACCGCGTTTAAGGATGCCCGCGTTCGCAAGGCGTTTGCGATGGCCATCGATCGTGACGCCATCGTCAAATCGGTCTGGCGCGGCATGGCCGTCCCCGCGCTTGGAATGCTCCCGCCAGGTTTCCACTGTGCTCAACCCGAACGACTCAAGGACGCGTATCCGTACAACCTAGCGGCGGCGAAGAAGCTCCTAGCGGAGGCAGGCTTCCCGGACGGGAAGGGTTTCCCGAAGTACGATCTCCACCTGCGGGCGGCGTCGCCGACCGTCAAGACCGCCGGCGAAGCCATTCAGGCGATGATCAAGCAGAACCTCGGGATCGAACTGGGTGTCCAGAACCTCGAGCGCAAGCTGTTCATGGACCGGCTCAACAAGTACGAGCTGCCGATCGTGCTGATCCCGTGGGAATACGACTACTACGACGCCAGCAACTACATGAACATCTACAAAACCGGCGGCCGGCACCCGTGGACGAACCCCGAGTACGACAAACTAGTCGGCGAGGGCAACTCCGGCTCCATCGACGCACAGCGCTGCGCCGCCTACCGGAAGGCCGAAGACATCATGGTGCGCGAGCCAGCCGCGGTGTTCCTGTGGCACCCGACCGTCACCCAGCTGTGGAAGCCCTGGGTCAAGGGTGAGATTCTGAAGACGAACAAGTTTGGCATCGTGGGGTGGCAGCGGCCCTCCAAGGCAGACATGACGCCCTACATCTATATCGGCAAGGAAAAGCCCTGACGGCGCGACGCACCCGGTCCTGATTCCTGCTCCCGGGGCCCCCAGCTTGGCAGACCGCCGACCGCTGAGGCTCCGGGAGCAGCACGGCAGCTGCATTTTCGCCCTCCCAACAATGTCGCCGACGAACCTCTGTCGACGTCAGGTGTTTGGTGATTCCCGAGGCATCGAGGCTGCTGCCCTTCGGCTCCCACTAACAATCTAGCCTTCACCTTCGCTCCAACTCATCCGACGCTTCTGTCCCTCGCGGCGAGCCCAGCTCCGACGAACGGCCCGGACTAGCCGGTCAGGCAGGGAATGGGCGCGCGTGCCACGAGCGTTCCGTCGACCCGGTCTTCGAGCAGGCGATGAGCCAGCCCGACCGCACACATCACCCAATCCGAGGAGCGGGAGTCCGGGCCAAGGCACCGGTTCGAAGATGGCTGGGCGCCCTTCGACCGACACCGCCAGGTCCACCGCCGCGGACCGCGCTGGGCCGACCCCCCAACCCCCCGCGATGGCGAAGAAAACCCGCCACGGATGTGGTAACGTGACGGTCCGGGGCCGACGTAGCTCAGTTGGTAGAGCAGTCGATTCGTAACGGAAAATTCCCGTCGCGAAACTCCGCGGAATTCCAGAGCGCCACACGTACCACTTTGCCACGCGACCACGCCACTTTGCTCTTGGCCCCTTGGGTTAGCCGGGCACCAGCCTCCTGGAGCATTCCTTTTTCCACGATCGCATAGCACTGGAACACGCTCCGGGGACCGGTTCGGGTGTGCGGTGGTTTGCCGGACGATCCGTTGGTCGGCTTGGTGACCGCGCTCGGCGGCGGCGACGCTTACATGATTGGCCTCGATCGCGGATGCCAGTCTGCCTGCGATTCCTCGATGAGACCGTGGCGCGAGTCCGGAGCCGCTAACGCTCCTGCCCCCAACGGCACCCTGCCGTGAACCTGGACATCGAGGTGGTGTCGTACCGTCACCACGGTGCTCGAGTCTCCGGGCGGGTCAGGAATGCGGACAGGAAGGGAGTTGAAGTCTGACACCGGGATCTTCAGTTCTGCGACCGAGAGGGGTCCATCGGACACGATTGGACGGCATCAACACAAATTCGGAGACTCGCGCAGCCCGGTTAGCACACTGGCCTGTCAAGCAGGCGGACAGATAAGAACCCCTCGGTAAGTCGCGGACTTGCCGAGGGGTTTCTCTTTGGGTGCTTGGCTGGCGGGGGGTGGTTTCGGGCCTGGCGAGGACGGTCGCGGGCATAGTTTCAGGCATAGCGGAATCGGCCTGTGCAGCCTGATGCCGCCAACGTTGGTGTTACTGGTCCAGCAGCCGGCGGAACTCGTCGGGCTCCACCTGCGCGTCGCGCATCAGGTGCGCAGCAGCCCCGGTTTGAGCGTGCGGTGGTCTGGGACTGTCAGCGGCTTTCTCGAGGGATCACTCGCATGGCGGAGCCGGACATGGCTGCCGCGCTTCCGCACGACGCTGTAGCCGAGCCGCTCGAACACCCGGATTGCCCCCCGTCCGGAGACGACGGGAAGGCCGGACGTCATCGGGTGACGACGACGCTTCCGATCAGGATCCGGGAGGGATCCGGGATGACCTCGCCGTGGGCCTGCATGTCTTCCAGGCAGAGCTCGATGGCTTCACGGATGTTGTCCAGCGTCCCGTCGACCGTGTCGCCCCTGACTGTAGCAGCCTGGAAGGGACGGGCACGTCGTCTCGTTGAGGAGCCACCTTCCACTGCTTCGATGGAGGTAATACCGATGGCCGGCGATCGCCGGCATTGGGGATCTTCCGTCGGCGACGGGACG
>Ga0114129_10000501_pt1 | contig 47657 bp, 35 predicted proteins | sample RhiMetdeltSRZDD1_FD_80071 | JGI IMG/M metagenome (GOLD analysis project Ga0114129, IMG submission 80071) | Populus rhizosphere microbial communities from Tennessee, USA - Rhizosphere MetaG P. deltoides SRZDD1 (version 2) (version 2) | ecosystem: Host-associated > Plants > Roots > Rhizosphere >...
CACCTACACCCTCGATACGATCACCGGCACCGCGGCCGCTCCGGTCTACACGAGCGGCGTGGCACTCACTCGCCCCGGTGGTGGGTGGGTACAGCCGAGCGGGAACCTCCTTCCCCAGTCTGGCCCCAATGTCGGCCTCAGCGCCTGCGGCGCAACGCCCTGCCCCCTCGAGACCCAGGATTCACAGGTGCGTTCCGCTCCCGTGTATCGCGGCGGAAAGCTTTTCTACACGCAGACGATCGGCTTGCCGGTGACCGGCCTCACACATACGGCCGTTCAGTGGACCAAGCTCAATACCCCGAGTGGTTCGGTTGCGGACGGTGGCCGCATCGACGACCCCACCGCCACGAACAACAACGGGGGAAAATGGTACGTGTATCCCCACATCGCGGTGAACGCGGTCGGAGATTTCCTGGTGGGGTATTCGCAGTTTTCCTCGACCCAGCATCCCTCGGCGGGCTATTCGATGCATTTTGCTGCGGACGCTGCGGGAATTCTCCGGGATCCACAGATCTACAAGGTGGGCGAGGACTATTACCACAAGACGTTTTCCACCGCGACGGGCCGTAATCGATGGGGCGACTTCAGCACCGCCCAAGTGGACCCCTCCGACGACAACAAGCTCTGGGTCCTACAGGAGTACGCCAAAAACCGGATCAACTCGGATGACGGGAACACGGGTTCCAACGGGAGCCGTTGGAGCTCTTATTGGGCCGCCGTGACGGCGCAGCCCACGTTCACCATCACCGCGACCATTGGACTCAATGGAACGATGACGCCCGGTACGGTCGGGGTGATTCAAGGGACCAATCAGACCGAAACGATCACGCCCAACTCCTGTTACCACATCGCCGACGTGCTGGTGGATGGCGTGTCGGTGGGCGCGGTTCCCTCGTATACCTTCACCAACGTGCAGGCCGATCACACGATCGAGTGCTCGTTTGCCCTCAACGGCCCCTATACCATCACCGCCACGGCGGGGGCGGGGGGCACCATCCTGCCGAGCGGGTCGATCGTCGCCACCTGCGGGAGCAACCGAAACTTCAGCATCACGCCCAGCGCCGGTTTTGCAATTCTGGACGTGAAGGTAGACAACGTATCGGTGGGAGCGGTGTTTGGCTACTCCTTCATGAACATCCAGGCCAACCACACCATCGACGCCCAGTTCAACGACACCGCGCCACCGGTCGCCCACGTGTTGTCACCCAATGGCGGCGATTCGCTGGCGGTTGGGGCGATTCCGCTCTTGACGTGGTCCAACACGGATAACGCCGGAGTGACCTGCGTGGATCTCCTTTTATCGCGATCCGGAGTGGGCGGTCCTTACGACACGCTTGCGGCCTGTATTCCGGACACGGGGGACTACGCCTGGCACGTGATCGGCCCCCTCACCACCCACGCTATCTTCCGCGTGATCGCGCATGATGCGGCGGGGCACACCGGCCAGGACCAGAGCGACGCCGAGTTCACGATCTATAGCGCCCAGACCGCGGTGGGAGAAACCCCGGCGGTGAGCCGGTTCGCCCTGGTGGCCCAATCCGCCAACCCCGCTCACGGGAGAGCGAGCCTCATGCTCATGATGCCCGAGGCGGGACACGTGCGGGTGGCGGTCTATGACGTGAGTGGGCGCGAGGTCACGGTGCTGGCCGATCAGGAGTTTGGCGCCGGCCGCCATCCTATGACCTGGAACACCAACGAGTCCGGGAGCCACGCCCCCTCAGGGCTTTACTTCATTCGCGCGATTGGTCTCGGCAAGAGTTGGGTCGAGCGGCTGATCGTGACCCATTGAGTCTTCGCGGGTGAGCCTCCTTCATCGGGGGCTCACCCGATGTCGAAGACGTTGACACGAAGTCCAAGTTTTCCAGCTTCGTAAATTTCCGCGCGCGATTCCCCCCGGCTCCCATCGGTTGATTCCTTAATTTGCAAGGGAAAGAATATTCGTGCGCGCCCCCGACCAGATGCGTTTGATAAAGTGAGCCCCGGAATAAAAAATTTCGCCGCTCAATTTTTGGGCCGCTTCGAGTTTTCTGCATCCGCGCTCTAGGCGCCACGGTGATTCAAATGATTCAAATCCCTGGTTCTTTCAAATCCTTCGTTGCGCGCTCGTGTAGAAGATTGAACCCCGCAGTCACGGGGAAGTTCCTGGCCGTTCTTGTCATCCTCGGCCTGGCCACGCTGGTGAACGGTACCCTACCGGCCGGCATCAACAGCGCGCGCTTCGACGCGGCGAGCTATCCGGGGTTGCCGAGCGGCATCTACATGTACCGGCTGAACGCGCGAGTCGTCGGAACGGGCGAGACGCATGTCAAAGCGGAAAAGATGCTTCTGATCAGGTAGGTAAGAAGAGAAGAGCGAAGTGACAGAGCCCCGCCGGCTTCCCCTGGAGCCGGCGGGGTTTTCTCCATTCCACGTTCAATCAATAGTCCTTGGACCAGCTGATTTCGGCCCCCGATTGCCAGGTCCCGGCGATCGTCTGGAGCGTGATCGTCTGGGTGAGTGTGTATTCTAGGGTGACGAAGAAGCCTGCCGCACTGTCCAGAGCTTGTTCGTACTTGAGAAGAGCGCGCGGGCTCAAGTACTTGCCCACCACCAGCGAGTTCTCTCCCTCCGGGCCCCCTCCGGGGTTGAGGGAGATCATGTCGACGCCTAAGGGCCCCGCCATCTTTTTCTGCAGCTCCGCAGCCCCGTAGGTGGCCGCTACCGCGGCCGCGCGCTGGGCGACCAGCTGGGCCTGATCCCCGTTCAAATCATCGGACGTCTTCCCCATGACGAGGAGCGACATGATGTCCCCTTCGCTCATGGAAGGGGAGGAGGTGAGCTCGAGCTTGGGCTCGGTCAAGGTACCGCTCATGCTCACGTAGACGTTTGTGGAAGACACCTTTGCGGTGAGCCGGATGTCGAGTCCGGGATTGATCTCGTCCTCGCCGTAGAACTGCACCTTCCCCCGTTCGAGAGTGAACGACCGGCCCAGGAAGTTCAGCGTGCCCTGACGCGCTTCCAACGTGCCCACCACGGTGGGGAGCCCATGCTCCTGGCGCAGCCGGAGATCTCCTTCGAGTTCCACGTTCAAGTTGCGACCTCGAATCCAGAATCCGGAAGGGACGACGATTTGGAGATCGTAGACCGGGCGGAACTTGCCCACACTATCGGCGGAGGCCGGCTTCGTTTCCGTCGCTGCGCTCAACATGGAATCCGCGACGATCCCCTTTCCGCTTTGCCACAGGAGCGCGTCACCCGAAACCGCGTGAAGTTTGCGTGGCTCTTCGGGGATCGGAATGACGCCGTTTTTGATGTCGATGCGACCTTGGACTTTCGGAGTCTGCAACGTCCCCGAGTACTCCAGCTTGCCTTTCGCCTCCACGCGGCCCCCCGCGTTCATGAGGAACGCGATCCCGGGCGCATCCACCGTCCCCGACAGAGCGGGATTACGAGGCGATCCCGAAAGACGCGCGTCCAGGCGCAAGTGTCCCGACAGGCTGTAGCCGGAAGGAAGAAACGGGCGCAGCGTGGCGAGATCGAATCGAGGCGCCGAAGCGGTGAGATCGATGCCGTTTTCCGGGTCGATCTCGAATCCGCCATCCGGTCGCGGTCGAAACCGAGAGAATAGGGATCCGGAGAGCTGAACATTTGTGTCTCGGGACACGGTAAAGGATGCCACCAAAGCGGGCGTGGTCAGTTCACGTACGCGCGCTTCAATTGCCTCTGAGAGCGGGACAGTCTGGTTTTCGGACACACGATCGATTTGGCCCGAGGAAACCATCCATATTCCCTGGCTCGCCAGGTGAATGGGACGCTCCTTGGGATCGGGCGAAGTCAGGGTGATCTCGAAATCCTCGCGGGCATACGGACCGGCTTCGTCGTGATTGATATAGAGGTTGCCGGTCACCGTGCCCGGCCAGATCTGGGAGTTATCGAGGCCCAGGTCCTGCCAGGGAATCGGAAACGCATGCAAGGTGGCCCGCGCCTCGACCAGATGGGGCTTCATTTCGATGCGAAGGGGATACAGCTGCCAGAGTCCGGGCGAAAAATAGTCGGCGACCAGCACGTCCTTTTCGGCATCGCGCAGGTGCGCCTCGGCGGTGAGCCCGCGGGTCTCGCCCCGCGCGGTGATATCCAGAACATAATCCTTTCGCCCCTCGAGGCGAAGGCCGTGCACCGAAGCACGCGCAGCAATGGCCTCGGTGCCCTCGTTCACGATCGATGCGTCGAGCCGCTCCGGCCACCACGCCGAAACAAGCGGTGACGGCGGTGAGAGCCCTTCCAGATCGAGGGCAACGCGCACGTCCAGCTCGGATCCGCCGGACCGCAGTTCTCCATGCCCCTTCACCGATCCCATCGTTCCTTCGAGATCCACGTCTTCGAAGCGAAAGCCGTCGCCATGCTTTCGGGCTTCTACGAGAAACGCCTTGGTGGTGTGCAGGTCTTTATCGCTCAGCGTAAGACCGAGGGTGTCCACGGCCGCGGTGAGCCCGTTTCGGCGATCCATGACGCCGCGGGTGGCGAAGGCCAACGTGGGCCCGGCGCACTCCAAACGGACGGTTTCCTTGCCGTCGGTTTGCGTGGCCAATCCGGCGGAGAGCCGATCCAGCTTTAGGCTGGTGCCGAGGTCGAGCCCGATCGCCGACACATCCATATCCAACCGGCCACCGGATCTCGACATCTGCCCCTTGGCGCGTTGCAGTCGCATGTTGTGGTACCGACCCGCTCCCGTGAATTGCAGGGAGAGATCGGGATCGCGACCGTGGACCTCGGCGAGAACGGACATGGTGCAGGAATCCCGTGCGGTCATGGAGGGAACGAATCGCCGGATCGTCTCCGCGTTTCGCAATTCGAGGGTGCCGCGGCCGGACCAGTTGTCGTTCTCGCGCCGTCCGGACGCGGACAACGTCCATCCCTCCATGCCTAACTGGAGGCTGTCCACGGCAAGTCCGGAACGTGAGCCTTCCAGATGAAGAGGGGAGGACTCCAGCCAGGACGTCGCGGAAAGATCCACGGTCGCCGCCCACATGGAGTCCGCGGACGCCTCGATGCGACCGCAGAAGGGCCCCAGGTCATCGACCCTGGATCCCCGGGGCAACAACGCGCGGAGCGTGCTCGGTCCCGGAAAGTTGAAATCGGCCTGTCCGCTCACGTGTTTGCCGGAGAACTGCGAGCGGGCCGAAAGGGTGAACGGGCCGTCTTCCCGCCACCGATGGTCGAGCGCACGCCACGTCGAGTCCGGCAACGTCATCACGCGATGCAACAGCGCGGGCAACGCGGAGAATTCCCAGGTGAGCGCCGCGTCCCCCGATCTTTCGACCATTTTCGCGTCGACGTGGCCCGTTCCCCAGTCGCCGAATACGCAAACCGAGTTCACGGAAAGGCGGCGGCTTGCGCCGTCGTAGCGTACGGTGCCGTCACCTCGGGGAACCGTGGATGGAGCGCCGCTCGGCGCCGCCAGATCCTCGATACGAATGGGAGAAACGGTGGCAAGAAGGGGAAGCTTGGGAACGAGAGCGGCCCGAGTGCTCACGCGTAAATCCCGATAGACGCCGCGCACATTCACGGCTCCCGCTCGCCCGAGCCCTTCCGGAAAACTCCCCGAGACCGTCAGGTCTTTGACGGCCAGGGCGTTTTTCCGAAACCCACCCGCCAGCTCGACCCGAACCGCGGTTCCCGAACGCGGACCGTCCATGGCCAGGTGCAGGTTGGCGACCAGGCTCTCCGGAAGATCGAAACGCGGCATCACGACCTTGAGCCACCGCGCGTCGCTCGCCCGAGCATCCGCCAATGCCGTTACGTTCTTCTCGGTGCGACGTCCCGAAGCGGCAAGTTGGAGCCCAGGTAGCGACACGCGTAGCGTGTCGACCTCGATCCCGGCATCGCCATAAGAACCTGTCACCTCCAGCCCTTCCAGCCATCCGGTCGGCGTTGCGTGTAGGTGCCCGCGCACCAAAAAATCCGGGCGAAGCGAGAGCGCGCCCTCCATGCTCAGGGAGATGGGGGGGAGGGGAGACAACGTGGCGGTCGCTTTCCGAATTGGATCGGGCCAACGCGCTAATTCGTTGGTTCCCGGGACGAGGAGGTCGCTGTGGAAGACACAGGACTGAAGTCGCTGGTTGTCCCAGGAGAGCCGCCCGCGCACATCGATGCGAAGCGGCGATCCGTTTCCTTCCGGCTCCACCGTGGCCACGAGCCGGACCGAATCCCTGGACGAGGACGCGACGTGCACGGTCAACGTTCCGAGGCTATCCAGCCGAGCGGTAAAGTCACCGCTCATCGTCTCCGCTCGCCCGTCGAAATGAAACGGCGTCGCTTGAACCTCGATCTTGCGCTCGAGCGAGCACGCGACCAGACGGGTGAGAGTCAGTCGCGGGCCCGTGTCCGGCGATAGATCGCAGCCACCCTCGAGCTCCGACTCCACGATCGTCCATCCGGGCGTGAATCGTGCCCGATGGACGCGGAGCACGATCTCCTCCGCGGCCACCGATGGAACGCCGGGCAGCACCCCACGACGCGGGAATCGCGATGTTTTCTTTCGTGAAGGCGCGGCCGGAGCCGTTTTTGCCGAGGGGGGGAACGCCGCGAGAAGCACGGGCAGGTCCAGTGTTACCCCGGTGGCCACGAGGCGACGCGCGTGGAGGTCTCGGTGGAAGAGCGACTTTAGATGCATCTCCAACGTCAACGTGTCGGCAGCGGCGAGGGTGTCGCCGTTGGCCGTCCACAGAACTTCGCGAAAGCCGATCGCCCCCACCGAGGGCCACGATGCGTGGGTCACGGTGAAGTCGCCGGGAAGGTGTGCCTTGGCCTTGGCCACGGCCCGGTTGAGAACGCCGCTTCTCACCGGGGCCAACATGAAGAGGCCTAGCACGACGATGAGCACTCCGAGAACAGCCAGCGCGGCTATGCCGGCAATGCGGAGCAATCGCCGAAGAATGATGTTCGCGGTGGCCATCAAAAGGGATGTCCGATCAGGAAGTGAAAGACATTGCCGGGTTGATCTCCCGGGTCTTTCAGACGGTAGCCCATGTCGACACGAATCGGCCCCACCGGCGAGTCGACCATGAGGGCCCACCCGGCCGAGGGCTGAAAGTCATCGAGCGTCATGGCCTCGACCCGCGACCATACCTGGCCGACGTCCAGGAAGAACGCTCCTTGAAATCTCCACACGAGTGGAAACCGGAGCTCGGTGAGGGATTCCACCTTCGCTTCACCGCCCGCGGGTTCCTGGTCCGGGTACAAGGGACCGAGCATACGGCGCTCGAAACCGCGGTTGGAGTTCACACCCCCGGCGTAGAAACGCAAGCTCGGCAAGAGACGATGCGTTTCGTCGAGGGGATTGGCGAGTCCAACCACCAGCCGCTGCGCGAACACGGTGCGTCGCGGCAAGGGAACATAAAACGAGCCGCCCACTTCGCCGCGCACGAAGGGCGCCGCGGCGGGCAGGAATTTGGGAGATACCTTGGCCTCGGCCCAGGTCACGAATCCCCGGGTGGGGCGGAGCCGATCGTCGGAGGCATCGCGGTTCCAGCTCACCCCCAGCACGGTCATGAGCCCCTCGAAATCGTCCTCGTACTGGCTGGTGAAATTCACGCTCGAATACCCGAACTGGGCAAAGAGACGGTAGGTCGTGCGAAACGACTTACGGTACCACGATGCCACCTCGACACCGCTGCCCCATTCCGAATAGGAATCCTCATCCTCTCGCAGGCCGCGAAGGCTGAGCACTTCTCGTGTGCGCGGACCGATGAGGGCCGGCCACCAGGTGGAGGCTTTCACCTCCTGGTGAAACTGAGAATAGCTGGCCGATGCCTCCAATCCACGGCCTCCGTCAAAGGTATTGTGTCCCGACCACCCCAGCCGGGCGCGGAAGAGGTCCTCGCTCATGTAGCCCGCCCGAACCTCGACCGTGTGGGGATCGCGCGGCGACAGCTCCGCGATCACGTCGAGCGTGTCCGATCCGGCCGGCTTGGTGGTGAGTCGGATCTGGCGAAAGAGATCGAGCAAGCGCAAATTGTCCTGCGCGTTCTTCATCGACTCCGGTGAATAGGTGTGTCCGGGTTCGATGTCGATCGTACGGACGGCGAGCGGCACCAGATCGGGCGTCACTCCCGAAACACGCGTGGTGCCGAACACGTATCGCTGGCCGGTCGCCGCCACCAACCGTACCTGGACACGCAGGGAGTCGAGCGGGGTTACCTGTGGCGTGACCTTGGCCAGAGCATAGCCTTCGTCCCGCAACTTGCTCTCCAAGGTGCGGGCCGTCACGGCGATCTCGGCATCCACGACGACCTCGCCGCGCTCGCGCGCGAGCGACTTCATGACTTTCTTTTCCAACTTGGGCGGGACGCCTTCGAGGACGAACCGCTCGATCGTCACCGGCAATCCGGGACTCACCGCGAAGGTGACCTTGACCTTGCGTCCCTTTGCCCGCTCTACCTGGGTCGCCACCTCGGCGCGCGGGTAGCCTCGTTGCGCTAGGAACAAGCGGGTGCGCTGGCGATCTTCTTCGAGCGTCTTCGCGTGAAAGAGGGTCGAGCGGGATTTGAAGAGTTTGCCGGGCTCGGCAAGCGACAGACCTTTCTCCAGGTCATCTTTGAGATCCGAGGGAAGCCCGTGGATTTCGAGCTTGTCGATCTGGAGTCCTTCGAAATCACGATACGACGGCGCGGCCATAACGGTCTCGGCCAGAACCATTCCGCCCGCGATCAGAATTCCCAGGCCGATGCGCATTGCGGTCGGAAGTATATCGAACTAGCTGGATTTGGCCGGGCGGCCACGCGCGCGTCGATAGAAGCTTCGCGCCTTGTTCCGGTTGCCACAACTCTCCATGCTGCACCAGCGGCGGCTTCGATTGCGCGACGTATCCATGAAGAACCAGCCGCATTCGGCGTCGCCGCACTGGCAAAGTCGCTCACGTTCGGGGGAGGTCAGGATCCGTGCCGCGTCTTCGGCCACTGCCCACACCGGACGCTGGGGGGGCGTGGACCCCGAGTTTCGTCCCCACGTCGCGAATCGTCCCGCCGGACGCAGGGAACGATCCGAAGCCCCCGAACGGCAGGCCGCATCCAGGACACCGAGCGGTTCGATCGGCAGGCGCGTCCCGTCTCGAACCGCGGCGAAGAGGAGGGCGATGGCTTCTCGAACCTCGATCGCCCGGGCCAGTTCTCGGGCCGCGCTTCGCGGATGGGCCTCCGCCCAGTCCAAGAGCGAGCGGGCCTCGGAATCGGTCAGGATGCCGGCGCTCCATGAGAAGCGCACGAGCTCCGCGTAGTTCCCCAGCCCTTCCCGTGGTTCGTCGCGGAGGCGCCAATCCAGGGTGTTCACGAAATCGGCGGCCAGGGCTCCTCCGGTCCCGATCCCCGACCAGCGGACGTCAAAGGGATGGCTCACCCGCGCCCCCTTGAATAACCATCAAAACATGCTTGACAGGTTAGATCGGCCATGGCCAGATTATAACCCATGAACGATCTTTGACAGGTTAGGGATGAGGCAACTCAAGGAGACCAACATGAACGAGTCACAACGTCTGGCCAAAGAGCTCGAAAAAGCCTTGTTCGGGGAAGCGTGGTATGGGCCCTCGTGGAAGGAGGTCATGGCCGGCGTCTCCGGGGAAGCGGCGCTAGAGCGGCCCTTGCCGAAGGCGCACACGATTGCCGAGGTCGTAGCCCACGCCACCACGTGGTTCGAGGTGGTCGATCTAAGGTTAAAGGGCGAGACCCCGAAGGTATCCGACGAACAGGATTGGCCCCAGGTGACCGGTCTCACCGAAGGCGACTGGTCGGAGCTACGCGAACGCTCATTGGATCGTGCGCGCACCCTGGTGGAAACCGTGCGCGGGCTGTCCCCCGAAATACTTGAGCAGGCTCGGCCCGGTCTTTCCGACACTTGGTTCGAACTCATCTCGGGAGAGCTCCAGCACATTCTCTATCATGCTGGGCAGGTGGGGTTGCTCAAGAAAGCCGTTTCCTGAACCCAATCGGCGTGGTCGCAACGCACGAAGGCGGTGACTTCGACTCCATCGAAATCACCGCCTTCTTATAGCGTAAGGGAACAAGATCTATTTAATCGTCGCTGTCGTGATCATCCTCATGATCCCAACCCACCTGGGAATGGCAGACCGGTTTCACGATGAAGTTCAGGCTACCGGGAGGGGCCTCGACGATCGAACGGTTGAGATCAAACACCACCAGAAGATCGGTGGTACCGCCGGCGGTAATGGTAAAGGGCGCCTTGATCTTGATCCGGCCGCTCGGAACCTTGGCCTTGACCGTATCCCCCGCCGCCGTGACCACCCATGCCTGTGCGTTCTCCAAAGTCAGGAAGTCGTAGCTTCCTTCCGGCAATAAGGCCTTGCCCACGAACCCGGTCAGGGTGGAGTCGAGAGTCCCCACGCTCAACGTCACCGTGCTGTCACCCAAGACGATGAAACTGCTGCAATCCTCGTCCTCGTCATCGTCGCCGTCATGCAGGGGACGCACGAGCGCCGCATCGTCGGTGTGGGTCGAATCGTCATCGCCGTCGTCCTCGTCATCGAGCGAGTCGTTATCCGTGCACGACCAGGCCCGAACCGAGTTGAAGCTCAGGATGAGATCGGAGAGGGGCGTGCGATCGCTGGAACCAACGTCCTCACTTTGGGGCGCGATCGGCGAGGGGGCGGAGGCGAACCCGTTTCCATATCCCATGGTGAGGGCCAGGGTCCCCATCCCCGGACCATTGCTGCAGCTCTGGGCGGCAAAAACAACGACCAGAGCCACCGCCAGGAGACCCAGGGCCTTATGAACATTGAAGCGCATCGTAAATCTCCTTCTAAGTGCAAAAGCTGGGATGCAGGTAAACATTCTAGCACGTCACATGGAACGGAATTCCGGACAAGGGGGCCTCAAAAATGAACGCCTATCTCGAATTCCATGCGGAAAAGGGCGAAAATCTGCTCAGCTGACCTTGGGAAGCCGCTTCACTACCACGGCGGTCGCATCGTCTTCCCAGGGCCGCCCGTCCCCGAACGCCTTGCACGCATCGAAAAGCAACCCGACCAGCTCGGCGGCGGTGGCGGTGGGGTGCTTCTTGAAGAGCGCGATCATGCGGTCCTCGCCGAACTGATCCCCCTCGGCATTCGGACGTTCGACCAGTCCGTCGGTAGTGATCAGTAGCGTTGCGCCCCGATCCACGTGGGCGAACCCGCGTTTGAACGTCACTTCAGGCAAGGGCCCGATGACCGTTCCGCCCACGGTCAAGGAGTTCACACCACGTTCGGAGAACAAGAGAGGGGGCTGATGGCCCGCATTCAGATAGATCAAGTTGCCGTTCGTCTCGAGCTCCCCATAAAACACCGACACGAAGCGGCTGGTGAGCTTGCTGCGGTGAATGACACGGTTGAGCTTGGTGAACACCGGCACGACCTTGAGGTCGCGCTCGAGGCCCATGCGCAACCCGGTCACCACGTCGCGGACGAGCAAGGCGGCGGGCAATCCGTGGCCGCTCGCGTCGCCGACCGCCAGACCGAGCACTTCCGGGGCAAAGGAAATGAAATCGAAGAAATCGCCACCCACCTCCTCGGCCGGAATGGAGCGGCAAGCGATGTCGTATCCCGGAAAGTCCGGAGCGCGCTCGAGGAGAAGGCTCTTTTGCACCTCCGCCGCCTCGAGAATCGTGCCACGGCTACGATGCTCCGAGAGACGTGAGTCCAAGGCGGCGCGCACGGTATTGAAGGCGAAGTCGGTTTCCTCGTAGTGCCATCCCGGCGCTAGATGGAAGAAGAAAAGATAACGGTCCGGGGCCTGGCCAACCATGATTCCTGCCGCCGACCCCGGAGGCAGGATGCCGGCTCGGGCGGGGGAGCCATCCTGGTCGCCATCCGGATAGATGTAGGTGCGATGCGTGAGCAATAGATCTACCGAGGGTAGTTCCAAGGTGAGCTCGCGCCGCTCAGGCGGCCCCGGTTGGCCCCCGCTTTTCCGCAACACGAATGACGACCCGACTTCTTCATACATGCGCCCCGTCGTCCAACCCATGTCCGCGCCGAGCGTGCGCATCAAATCGTCGAGAAACCCCTTGAGAAGCCGACCGCGGGGGCGACGATGATCCAAGGCACCAAAGAGGCTGTCCAGTCGTCGATAAAGGAGTTTGGGTCCGGTGCTGGTGATAGCCATAAGGGAGGGATTCTCAAAGAGCCGATGCAGAGACGCAAGTGGACTTCGGATTAAAACGGCTGCGCGCTCGAAAACGACACCAAAACTCCTCGCCGTCCTCCCGGCTCGGCCTGAAACGGATACGCAGCATCGATCCGGATGAGCGTATGCACGGACGCGCGCGGGAAAGCGAGCCGAACGCCTATTCCCGCGTCCGTTTTCCATTGGGATTCGTCGACCCCGGACCCAGGGGGCACGGCGGTTCCGGCATCGGCGAATACCGCCAGCCCGGGAGCAAGGATCTGGAAGATTTCCTTCCCAAGAAAGAGGCGATACTCGAGGTTGCCCACCACGCTTCGGTTCCCCTCGAACGCATAGAGGGGATAACCCCGAAGCCCGGAGCCTCCGTCGGCGAAGAATTGCATTTCCGGGTCGAGATCCCATCCGCCCACCACGGCGATCCGGGAAACCAGCGTTTGGTGCGGTGACGTGGCAATCCGGCTCACCCCCCGAAGTTCTCCGCTCAACACGGCGTTGTTCGTGGGTGCGCCGATCCGCGTGTGGAAATTCACCACCGCCTTGAGGAACGCGGAAGGGCCAAGCCCCCACCCGTCCGAAAGCTGCGCCTCGAGGAGGCCGGTGGTCGCATCGAGGCCGAAGATGGCCGGAGACATGCCGCCCAAGAGCGAGGCTCGAGGTCCGATGTCGAAATCCTGGAAGCGGGCATCCCGGTCGACGTAATTGAGGGTCATGAATTGGGCCCGCCCCATCTCGCCCTGTGCGTAGACATAGTGAAATTCGCGATCGGGGGGACGGAGTTCGTCGGGATGTCCGGCCAGCGAATCGAATGCGGCGTGGGTGAGCAACATCCCTCCGGACAGGCGAGTGGCGGCGAGCTCGTGATGGGTGAGCATGTGTCCATATCCCAGCTGGAAGCTCTGACGATTCTCGGCGAAATGATCGGTGGTCACCCCGTCCGCGTAGATTCGGCCCGTCCGCTTCACTTGATCGAACTGGAGGGTGCCCGCCCAGGGAGTCGCGGCGGATACGAAGGACTTTTGAATGCCCAAGTGGTCCTCGCCGCCGTCCGAGTTGTTCTCATGAATGAAGAATCCCCGCCAGTAGCGTTGAAGAAAATGAGGGTCGATGAACGTGAACGCGCGGGAGATGCGATTCACTTCCTCGTCGTAGCGGATCTCGACCAGGCGTCCCGTCCCCAGCAAGTTGCGCTCGAGGAGCGACGCGCCCCAGGTGGTTACGCCCCCGCGCCGAGCCAGGGTCACGCTGGGTTCCAGGGTCCACGTATCCTCTGTACTCACCTCCACGTCCACCTTGCCGTCATGCGCGGGCAACGCCACCACCCTCGCCGAGCGAATGAACGACTCCGCCCGCAAGTTGCGTTCACTCTCCACGAGCAATTCCGGCCGAAACAGATCACCTTCCCGAAAAAGAAGGAACTTGCGAATCGTCGCCTCGCGCGTGGTGATGTGAACGCCGGCCATGACCCGATACGGCCAGCCTCGCGCGGTTTCTTCCGCGGAAAACACGTCCTGGTTTTGAACGATAATCGTGCCGACGCGAAGCGAATCCGTAGTGGAGGAGGAGGGCAAGGCGACGCTGGAGGCCACCCAGAGCGCGGTCCAAAGTAAAGACACGCCCTACATCATAGGGGAGGTCGGAGCCATTCGCTCTTATCGGAGGATGAAACGCTGCTTCAAGGCCCCCCAGGTCGAAGGAGCCACGGGCGCGAACCCGGCGGCGAATTTCTGGATGCGGTTGTTGTCGCGATCCACCACGTAAATGTCACCGGCGTTACCGAGCGCGGCGTCGGCGGTAGCCGAGAACTGGCTCGGCCCGGTACCGGGTTCGCCCCACCGGCCCAGCTCCTGGAAGCTGGCGTCGTAGTGAATCATCTCGTAGTCGGTGGCCAGATAGAGATCGCCCGCATCCGCGACATCGAGCCCGCTCGGCGTCTTGTCGGTGCGGTGCGTGTCCACGAACACGCCCTGCGAATCGAAGACTTGAATCCGGGAGTTTCCGGCGTCGGCAACGAAGATGTGATCCCCGAGCAGGCTAGAACTCACGTTGACCGGGGAATTGAACTGCTGATTTCCCGAGCCCCGCGATCCCCAGGCCCGAACGAAGGTGCCGTCGAGGGTGAACTCCTGGATACGGTGATTGCCCCGATCGGCAACATAGATGTTGTCGTTGGACGTCACGCAAATCCCGGTCGGGTTGTCGAACTCGCCGTCGCCGGTGCCGAGCTGGCCGAACGTGAACGCGACGCCGCCATACGGCTGAAACGCAACCACGCGGTTATGGCCGGTGTCGGTCACGTAAATCAAGTGATTGGAGCCGCTGTCGATACCGCTCGGAGCATCGAGCGTCGGCCCACCGAAAGCGCGGATGAGATAGCCCTCTCCGGTGAAGACCTGGATCCGATGATTGCCCTGGTCGACCACGAAGATCGCGTCGCCGCCTTGCGGATCCTCCGGGACTTCGATTCCGACCGGCCCGTTGAATTCACCGAGTCCGGATCCGGCTGTTCCCCACATGAGCTCGCAGACGGGGCCTGCCGTGCCCGGATGGGCAAAAACCAACAGCGCAAGAAGAACCAGAGGCCAGTGAACGTGACGTAGGGCGGTTTTAAGTTGGGACAACATGCCAGCGTTATCGGCTGGACCCTCTGCAACTTGACCCTGGGGGCTCAACAAGCTGGAATGTCATTGCAAACTGAAGAGTTATGGTGTTTTAGGTCGGGGCAAATCGCCCAGTTGGGAGCGCGCGCCACGATGACGACGCCTCGGAATACAGTTGCTTGGTAATGGATACGGGATTACCAGCGACTTCGGAGCGGAGTCGACTCCGAGATCTCATCTGTTACAAATGCGTGTCGGTGTTTGAAATCCAGGCGGCGAACGGCAAGTGAGTGCTAAATTACTGATACCCCTCCTGCCTCAGGAATCGTGACATCGTTTTCTCGGTCTCTGACCGACCCCCTCGGCCGGAATCAGAAAACCGCATGCAACGACCCAGGTTAGGGCGGCGTCGCACCCGAAGGGGTTTGTTCGCGCTGGCGGCACTCCTCCTTCTTGGGGCGAGGTGCGCCCCGTTTTCCAAGACTCCATCGTTCATCGTCATCCTCGTGGATACGTTGCGCGTGGACTACTTGGGTTGTTACGGCTTCAAGGGTCCCGTGTCTCCCAACATCGATGCGCTGGCGCGCGAGTCCTACATTTTCCGCAATTGCTATTCCTCCGCTCCCTGGACCAAGCCGTCGGTGGCCTCGCTCTTCACCTCGCTCAATCCCATGGAGCACGGGGTGACGAATCATGAAGGAGCGATGTGGAGTCCCGAAGAACCCGATCTAGAAAAGGGTGTGCTGCGCCTCGATGCCTACACGATCGCGGAGCGCCTCAAGGCTCGCGGTTACGCGACCGCGGCCTTCGTGGCGAATCCCTGGATGTCCTGGCAGTATGGTTTCGATCAGGGGTTCGACGTATACAGTTCGATTGCCTCCATCGTCGATCCTCCGGCCGACAGAGTGACCCTCGAAGCGAAGCGTTGGCTCGAGAGCGCGGGGGCGCAGGAGCCGTACTTCCTGTATCTCCACCTTCTGGATGTGCACGGTCCCTACAATGCCTCCGACTCGGTGTACGACCTGGTTCGTCAAAGCCCGTCCGTGCAAACGGACGAGGTGCTCTCGGACGAGGAGTGGAACGGTATCGTGCCCTCAACGCTGCAAGCAGTGTGGGCTCGTGACTCCACGGGGATAAAGAAACCCGAGACCCGCCGCATGGACACCTGGCGTGGCCGCTATGCCGCCGAGGTACGGGACATGGACAACCGGCTGGGGCCGTTCCTTGCCACGCTCAAGGAGAAGGGCTACTTGGATCACGCCTACTTGATCCTGATCGCGGATCACGGCGAAGCCCTGCACGATCACGGCAACTGGGATCATGGATATACGCTCTTCGAGGACCAAATTCATGTTCCGCTCATCATTCGTCCGCCGGGGGGCCTGAAATCTTCCAAGGACATCCAGAACATCGTGGGTCTGGTCGATGTCCTGCCGACGCTCGTAGCCCAAAGCGGAGCCAAGGCGGAAAACGTGGAAGGGAAGGATTTGAGTCCGCTCCTTAAGGGCGGCACGACCGGAGGGTCGGGTCTCGTCTTTTCGGGAGCGACCCGCACCAATCCGCTCTTGTATTCGGTGCGTGGCGGGACCTACAAGCTCATCGTGAACGGAAAGATCGGGCGGCACGCCCTTTTCGATATCGCCAAGGATCCGGGCGAGAACAACAATATTGCTCCGCAGATGCCCCAAGTGGTGGCCCAGCTTCGCACGTACATGGATGACGTGGTCCAGGCCGCACGCTCCCAACCTCTCTTCGAAGCCGACGCGCCCCAGGTGTCCACCGAGCGCAGAGAGCTCCTGCGCTCCCTCGGCTACGCGAACTAGTCCGCCAAAAAGGGCGCTGGTCGCGTCTTTTCGCGAGGACTGCTATTTTCCGAGCCGGAGGGATTTCTCATGACTTCGACCCATCCGGCTCCGACTCCGGCCCCGAGCACGAAGGCGCGGGCGGCATCACGCTCTCCCTGGCTATTCGTACCCACGCTCTATTTTGCCGAGGGCGTGCCCTACATCCTCGTCAACACCGTGTCGGTGATTCTGTACAAGCGGCTCGGAGTCACCAACGCGACGATCACGTTCTGGACCAGTCTTCTGTACTTGCCTTGGGTGGCGAAGATGCTCTGGGGGCCCATCGTGGACACGAAGGGCACCAAGCGCACCTGGATTTTGGTCACGCAGCTCCTCATGACGGTTTCCCTGGCTGCGCTCGCCGGAGCACTTGGGCTTCCGGGATATTTCGCGGTGACCCTGGCCGTGTTCACGCTGGCCGCGTTCATCTCCGCCACGCATGACATTGCCGCGGACGGGTTCTATCTGCATGCCTTGAACGAACGCCAGCAGGCGTATTTTGTCGGGGTGCGCACGTTGTTCTATCGTGCCGCGCTCATTTTTGGATCGGGGCTCCTGGTGACGTTCGCGGGCACCCTCGAGCAACGCCAGGGCGATATTCCCCGAGCTTGGACGCTCACCTTCCTTTTGGCCGCGGCCATCTACGGCGTCTTGTGTCTCTACCACCGGTTCGCGCTGCCCTGGCCCCCCAGCGACGCCGGAGGCGGGGAAGCGAAACGAGGGCTGGCCTGGGGGCGAATCTTCGCGGAGTGGTTCGGACAGCCGAAAGCCGCAATCATCGTCGCGTTCATTCTGCTCTATCGCTTGGGTGAAGCCATGCTGCTCAAGCTGGCCGCGCCCTTCATGCTGGACAGCCATGCCGAGGGCGGGCTCGGGTTCACCACCGCGCAGGTCGGCATGGCCTATGGCACGGTGGGTCTTTCGTGTCTCGTCCTGGGCGGCATCCTGGGTGGCTGGTTGATCGGGCGGTTCGGTTTGCGTCGCATGCTCTGGCCCTTGGCGCTTTGTCTCAACGTGCCGCATGCGGCCTATCTCTTCATGGCCCACGCGCAGCCCGGTCCGGCGCTCGCGTATCCGCTCGTGGCCATCGAGCAGCTGGGGTACGGACTCGGCACGACCGCGTTCATGGTCGTGCTCATGCGGGTATCGCGCGGCGAGCACCGCACCTCTCACTACGCGATCGCCACCGGGCTCATGGCGCTCGGCATGATGCTTCCCGGCATGATAAGTGGGACGATCGAGGAAGCGGTCGGCTACCCGACGTTCTTCTTGCTCGTGCTTCTCTTGGGGATTCCGGGCTTGATCACTCTATTCTTCTTGCCCCGGTTCAGCGAATCCTGACCCACGCTCACCAGGAACCGCCGCCCCCGCCTCCACCCCCGCCGCCCGAAAATCCGCCGCCCCCCGAGCCGCTCGACCGTGGAGAAGCGGTGAGGGCCTGGCTCGTGGACGACATCGAACTGGCCAGGCTGTTTTGCAACGCGAGCGTGGAGAAGCCGCGCCCCATCGGGTACCCGGTGTACCAGGTCGGCCCCGCCTGCGCATAGATACCCTCGAAGCGCCGAGCGAGCTTTGACGCAATGCCGAGGGCCATCGCGTAGGGAAGGAGGGCCTCGAACGTGGCCCGAAGATCCGTCACGCCTTCCAGATGTTTGCCTTCCGTTCGATTCAGGAACTCCTCGAACCCGAGTCCCCAGGAGCGCGCCTTCACGCCTTCACGGGAGCGGCGCGGCATCGACCACGCGAAGAGCAGCACGACCAGGAACGTGAATATTCCGGAAACGATGGGAATCTTGGGGCTCGCGGCGAACCCACGCGAGGAGGTCCAGGCAAATCCCAAAAAGGCGGCAATGCCACCCAAGAGCACTCCCAGGGCGATCGTGCGGTGGCGCACCGAGCTGGGCTTGGCGGCAAAATACCCGCGCTGAGTCAATCGTTCGTAGAGCGCATCGCGGATCTTGGGAATGTAGCGATAGAACTCTTCGCGCAGGTCCGAGGCCGCCACGTTGTTGCCCTTCTCGAAAACGCCTTCGAGGAGAATCTGCTCGTGGGAAGCGAGATCGTTGGCCGGCTTATCGGTGCGGTGGAACATTGTTTCCTGGCGATGAGTGAGCCCCATGAAGTGTTCGGTCTTCACGGTTTCGATGGTGAGATATCCGCGCACGGCCAGATCGACCAGCCCCGCCGTGATATCGCGAAGATCCACGCGTTCGTCCATCAGGGTGCCTAGCTCCGAGGCTCCGATTCCCGGCGGCGCCTCGTAACGCACCACGGTGGCTCCGGGTCCGGAGGGGTCGCGACCCTTGCGGAGATACATGAAGATCATGCCGATCAGGGTCAAGAGCGGAAAGAGAAGCGGCAGATTGTCGGACGCGAACCGGGCCGCCACCGTAGTCGGCTTCGGATGCACGACGTGACCGAGCGGCCAGACCGCGTCCACGGTCAACCCTTGCAGAGGGGCAAGGGGGGTTGTCGCCGCGAAGGACACGGCCCCGGATTCAGGGTGGGTTACCGTGACCTCGATGGATTTTTCCCCGAACGCTCCGGCATAACCGATGGCCTCGATCGAATCGGGCGGCACGCCGGCCGGGAAGTGAATGGTGGCGTCGGCGCGCCCGATCGGCGCACCCCATTCGTTACCGGTCGCATTCCAGTAGATCTCGTCATGGTCGGGGAACCGGCCCAACGCATCGCGAACGAGGTAGCGGATGACATAGGTGCGTCTTCCGGTGACGGTGACGTTGGGATCGCCGATACGGAGTTGTATGTTCCGGCCGCGATTGGAGGTGTTGACGCGATAGGCGTGCCCTGCCCCGTCGTCCACCGAGACGAGCCGAAACCCGAGCGAGAACTGCGTGCCCAGACGATCCTCGTAACGTACCGGGATCACCCGGTAGATGCCGTGGCGCGCGTCGGAAAAATCGACGTTCAGGTGCTCCTCGACCAGCACGTCGGCGTCGGAGCGCACGGTGAGATCGGTGTGGAACGCGGCGATCGTGAACCCGCCCAGATCCGCGCGCGCCGGAGCGACCAGGGCCGAAAGAAGAATCAGAACGAAGACGAAGCGCATCGATCCCTCCTTGCGCGACGCCGAAACCAAGGAACCGATCAGCGGCTCATCTCGACGTGGGGCGCGGCGGCTTCCCCTTTGTCCTCGAGCTCGAAGAACTCGCGTTCGCGAAATCCGAGCGGCCGGGCCAAGATGAGATCGGGGACGGACTGGATGCGCGTGTTCAGGTCTCGAACCACCGCGTTGTAATAGCGGCGCGCGTTTTGGAGCGCGTCCTCGACCTCCACCAGTGCGCGTTGCAAGTCCAAAAAACGCTCGCTCGCTTTGAGATCGGGATAGGCCTCGGCCACCGCAATCAAACGGCCCACCTCACCGGAGAGAGCTTGCTCGGCTTGGCCGGAGCGGGCGGGCTGGGCATTGGAACGCGCGTCTTCGGCTCGCGACCGCGCCAGCGTCACGGATTCCAGGGTGTTGCGCTCATGGGCGGCGTAACCCTTGACCGTCTCGACGAGGTTCCCCACCAGATCGTGGCGGCGCTTGAGCTGGACGTCGATATCGGACCACGCTCCCTGGGCGCGATTTCGCAAGCTCACCAGCTTGTTGAAATCGATGATGATCCAGAGGGCGATGAGGGCGAGAAGCAACCAAATCCAGATCGGCACGCGCGTAGCCTAACACCCGCCTCCCTAACGGGAAACCCGTCTCAGCGGATTTGGATCTTGGGGTAGATCATTTGAATGCGAAGGATGAGCGCGGGCTCCGGGAAATCCTTGGGCAAAGCCTCGAAGGGAGCGGTGGATTTCAAGGCTTGCATGCTGGCCGTGGTGAAGGAGGGATGCTCTTTTTCTTCGAGGAGATCCAGGCGGGTCATCTCGCCGGAGCGTTGGATCTCCACTTCCATGACGGCAAAGCCGCCCTCGCGCAAGATGCCGTAGTAGTACGCCCCCGGGGCATACCAGTGCTGCATCAGCTCGCGGCGAAAGCGCTCCAGCCAGGGCGCGTAATCCCACGCGGTCGTGTTGAGGCTGATGTCGCCGAACGTGGTCGCATTTCCTCCCGGTGCCGCCATTTCGGGCTGGAAGAACTCGGCCCCGCCCTCGGGCCGGGCCAAGAGGAGTGCGCTCTCGTGGGCCCGGCGCACCATTTCGTTTTCCGTGGCGAAAGAGGTGCTCCGCCGCTTGCCCAGCGCGGCGCCCCTTTCTTTCGCCGATTCCCGGCCGTCCTGGGGATCCACCGCGTCACGAGCGTTGGAGGGTGGCGGTGGCGGAGCGCTTTGGCCTGGCGTAAGCGCAACGGCCGGCATCTCTCCCGTTCCTCGCATGCGGGGAATGTTCTGGTCGCCGCCCGGCACACGATCGGCGGCGCGACTCGTCACATTGCTCAAGAGATCGGGGTGCTCGGGTTTCTGCGCGGCGCGATCCGCGGGCAAGTGCGAGTACATGGTCGGCTCGTTCGCCTCCGCGGGCTCTATGAGCTCGATCTGGATGGGTTCGGGTTTTCGAGCCTCGACCCTTCCGGATAAAAAAGGATTGAACACAACGAGTCCAACCAAGGAGAGGACATGCAGGCACACGGAGAGAATGAGCGCGGCCTTCCAGCCCCTGTTTCTCAGTCGTGTGACAATTCTGGACATGAATGTTCCTGGAGGGGACTGGTGGCCCGTAGCACGTGTCTACGCCAGCTATACCACTCTAACACCCGTCCTATTCGGGGAAGATCCCAACTCCTAGCGCACGCCGGCCCAGGGGCTTAGGCCTTGCGCAATGATCCGACGATCTCGGTCCGAGCGGCTCGATACGCGGGAAGAAATCCTCCCACTACACCCATGATCGCCCCGAAGAGGAACGACCCAATAATAATGGTGGGGGAGAGGGTGAAACGAAAGGCAAGCTCAGAAAACGTATCCCAGTTGGTCGTGGATACGGAGACGAACGACAGGAACGATGCGGGGGCCAGACCGAGCGCGCCGCCCAGGAGTCCGAGCGCGAGCGACTCGACCATGAACACCCGCAGCACGGCGCGGCGAGAAAATCCCAAGGCGCGCAGGGTTCCGATTTCCACCGTGCGACTCGAAACCGCGGCGAACATGGTGATCATGGCTCCGAACACGGCCCCCAGCGAGAACAGAACCGTGACCGCGAGGCCGATCACGCGAATGAACGTTGCCCCGGCCCGCGATTGCCGGGCGTAGTACTCCCGTTCACGTTGCGCCTCCACGGTCAGACGTGGATCCGATTCCAGCCGCTTCTTGAACTCCTCAAAGCGCGACGGGTCCTTGAGGCGCACGGTAATCGATGAATAGATCGGGCGGCGAAATGCCTGTTGTACTTGATCGACATCGCCCCAAAGCTCGGAATCGAAACTCCGTCCGCCCGAATCGAACACCCCCACCACGTCCCAGTCCCGGCCCGCGAAGTGCACCTTTTCTCCGAGGCCGCATCCCTTGAAGTTCTTGGCTACCGACGCCCCCGCCAGCACCTCGGACGTGCCCGGCGCGGGCATGCGCCCCTTGACCAGCTTCACTTCCGGGCGCAACGTGAACGCTTCGGGCGTCGTGCCACGAATGATCACGTTGGCGGCGTCACCATTTTTTCGTTTTTCGCCGCTGATGAGCACCACGATCTCGTTCGCCGCCACCGGCAACCCGTCCTTGAGGGCGACCAACGGATCCGTCTTCACCGCGCCGGCCTGATCGCGCATGAGAATCGACACCGTTTCGGTGTTGGAACCATCTCGAATCACGATGGCGTTCTCCGTACTCCCCGTCGACACCAGCGTGTGCTCGAGCCCGTAGGCGAGCATGAGCACCGCCGCGAACACGAAGACCACGAGACCCATTCCGAGCACGGTGAAAAGCGTGGTGAGGCGGCGCGAGGACAGGTTCTTGACGCTGTAGGTGAGCAAGAGGCCCATGTCAGTCCACCCGTCTCAAGCCGCGCGCGATGGGCAGGCTCATGGCACGCCAGTAGGGAAAGATCGCCGCGGCTATCCCGACCACGAGCGCGGCCACCGCACCCATGGCGAAGGTCACCGGGTCGGTGGGGAAGGCGGGGAAGTACTGGCGGAGCATGGCGCCCACGCCGTGAACCGTCGGCCACAGGAGCAAGAGTCCCACCGCTCCCCCCAGGAGAGCGAGTAGGATCGATTCGCCCGCGATCAGGAAAAAGATACGGCCACCCCCAAACCCCAGCGTCTTCAACACCGCATATTCGGAGACGCGCTCGCGGGCGGTCATGGCCATCGTATTCGCGGCGACGAGCAAGATGACCCCGATGATGAGGAAGGAAATCACCTTGAGGGACAAGATGATGGTGCCCGACATGGCCACGAAGCTCTGCTGGAAGGCGGCTTCGGTTTCGGTGATCGTTTCGTCGGAAGAATTTTCGAACGCGGCATCCACCGCCTGACTGATCGAGGCGGCCTTGGCCGGATCGTCGATCTTGATGATCCACCATCCCACGTGTCCCGCCCGGTCGGGCCACTCCTTCTCCAGGCGCTGCTCGATCGCGTTCCAGGGGAAATAAAACGTGCCGACGTCGGTGGTTTCTTTGCCTCCGGTATAGATCCCGCGAATGACGAACGACCAATCTCCCGGATAAATCGCGCCCTTCAAGGGAACGACGTCGCCGACTTTCCAACCAAACCGGGTGGCCAGGGCCGACCCGACGATTGCGGCCTGCGGCTCTTTGCCGAACGCTTCCACCGCCGCCGGATCCACCACGATTTCGGGATAGAACTTGAACGATTCCGGACCCGCGAGCGCGATCTGGGCGAAAAAGTTCTTCGGGTCCTTGTAGATCCCCCCGAACCACGTCCCGTGCGTGACCCCGGTGACTCCCGTAAGCCGCTCGATTTGCGTTTCCTGGGCGAGCGGGAGGGGAAACGTGATCGAGATCTTGTTCCGGGAGATGAGCCGATCGGGGGCGGCGGATTCGACGCCCGCGTACCAGGCCGCAATCACGGTGCGCAAGAGGCCAAAAGCCAGAATGGCGACACCGACTCCGCCCACCGTCAACACGGCACGGAGCCGATGCCGAAACGCGTTCTTCATGAGAAGCCGGAAGACGGACATTTACTCCAGCTCCCCCTTGTCGAGATGTCGCACCACGTGGGCGCGCTCGGCGGCTCTCGGATCGTGAGTGACCATGACGATGGTCTTCTTGTGCTCGGCGTTGAGTCGCGAGAGGAGATCCAGGATCTCCGAAGCCGATTGCTTGTCCAGATCGCCGGTGGGCTCGTCGGCCACGATGACGGTCGGATCGGTCACAATGGCGCGGGCAATCGCGACCCGCTGTTCCTGTCCACCGGAAAGCTGCCGCGGGGAATGGTCCATGCGATCCTCGAGTCCCACCAGACTGAGCGCGGCATGGACGTGCTCCTTGCGCTCGCGCGGGGAGAGCTTGGTGAGAAGAAGCGGCAACTCCACGTTTCCGGCCGCGGAGAGCACGGGCAACAAGTTGTAGAACTGGAACACGAACCCGACGTGCCGCGCCCTCCATTTGGAAAGCTGCGATTCCCCGAGCGTGCCCAGGTCGGTTCCCGCCACCAGCACCTGCCCGCGATCGGGGCGGTCGATGCCGGCGATCAAGTTGAGGAGCGTCGTCTTGCCGGATCCCGAAGGGCCCATGAGCGCGATGTATTCGCCTTCCGGCACGGTGAGCGAAATGTTCTTGAGCACCGGGATGGGCATGCGGTCCCGGTAGTACGCCTTCTCGACGTTCTTGATCTCGACCACGGTTTGGGGCATGGGTCCATTCCTCATGATTTGATCGCGACCCGCCGGCCGGTGCGTAGGCCCGCCGGAGGATCCACTACAACCACGTCACCCTCGGTCAGGCCTTCTTTGATTTCGATCCTGCCACCCACGCGCTGGCCCGTCGTCACCGACACTTCCGTCACTTGCGTCTCGTGAAGCACGAAAACCATCGCGAGGCCGTCTTTCTCTACGATCGCTCGAGCCGGAGCGGCGAGGATCGTTTGCACCGATGGGCCGCTCGTGTCCGCGCCTTCGGGAAGAAAACTGACTTTGGCGCTCATCTCCGGGAGCACTCTTTGGTCACGGTTTAGGATCTCGATCTTGGTGAGAACGGTGGCCTTGGCGCGATCCGCGGTCGGTACGATTTTCTTGACCCGGCCGGTATAGGGTGAAGCTGGTAAGGCATCGAGGGTGACCAGACAGCGCTGGTCGGGGTGGATCTGAGCGATGTTCGACTCGGAAACGTCGGCTTCCACTTCGAGAGAGCTCATATCGGCGAGGGTAACGACGGCGGCCTTCGTGCTCGCCGAAGAGGCGAACGGAGCCACGACCTCGCCGACATCGGCATTCTTCGTGAGCACGGTGCCGTCGAAGGGGGCGCGAATGTAGGTGTTCTCGACCTGCACGGCCGCGTAGGCAACATTGGCTTTGGCCGAGGCCAGCCCGGCTTCCGCGGCGAGCACACCCGCCTCGGCCGTTTTGGCTCTGGCTTCGGCGGCGTCGAAGTCCGATTGCGAGATGAGTTTTCCCTCGAGCAGGTTCTTCGCGCGATCGAAGGCCAGACCGGCTTCATGGGCCACGGCACGCGAGCGATCGAGTTCCGCTTTTGCTTCCGCTTCGGCCGCGCGGGCGGCGGCGAGCGATGCCTCGACGTCGGTCGCTTCAAGCCGCCCGATCACTTGCCCTCGCGTCACCCGGTCGCCTTCTTCGACGTGGAGCTCCACCAAGCGGCCGGTGCCCTTGGACGCCACCGCGGCCTTCCGCTGCGCCACCACGTATCCGGTCGCGGTGAGCACGGTGCCCGCCGCTCCGGGTACGAGCCGCTCCACCACCGCGGTCTCTACGGTGACTCTCTGGAGGCGCGGGCGCAGAAGGACGAACGCAATTCCCAGGACCACGATCAAACCGATAGCAAACCATCCCAAAACCCGACGGTCCGTTCGGCGCGGGGAGGGGCCCATGTCGTCCCTCCGAATGCGCAGGGATTGAAGATCGGGCTTATTCGTCTCATTCATAGGGACCGGAGAGTTTAGCAGCCGGCGATGGAGGCCGCAGGCCGGCCTTGGTCAGGTTCCGCCCGTGGTGGGGATCAAACTTCGGTCTGGGAATCCTCGATCTGATACGAAGCCAGGGCCACGGTCACGTTGTCACTCCCGCCCGCCGCGAGGGCCCGATCGATCAGCTCACGACACATGTCGGTGGACGAGAGGTCGCGGCTCAACACATCGGCGATCGCGGTGTCGTCGATCATGTCGGTGAGACCATCCGTGCAAAGGAGCATGCGATCCTGGTCTTCCAGATCGACCGCGATCACTTCCGCTTCCACGGACCCGCTCCGGTCGGTCAACGCCTGGGTGAGCACGTGGCGAAAACGTTCCACCGGCACACCGTTTTCGCTCGTGAATCCCTTGTCGGTCAGCTCCTGGGCCAGGGTATGGTCGTGGGTCAACTGCTGCAACATGCCCTTCCGAAACAAATAGGCGCGGGAATCGCCGATGTGGGAAAGAAAGAACACGTTCCCTACGCTCAAGCCCAAGGTCATGGTGGTTCCGAATCCGCGCAGGGCGGGATCATTTTTTGCGATGCGAATGAGTTCCTCGTGGATTTGCGCGGCCCGTATCTTAAGCCGCTCGATCAGTTCCTTCACCTGGCGATCCTCATCCAAGCGGAAAATCCAGTTGGGAGACATCTCCGCCATGTCCACGAGGGCGCGAATCGCGGTGCGACTCGCTACTTCTCCGGCTGCCCCGCCTCCCACTCCGTCGGCAACGATCAAGCCGTAGAAACATTCTTCGAATCGTTTCGGTCGCAAATCGTTCGGAATGTTCGTCTCTAGGACTTCCAGGAAACGCCCCATCCGGGAGATGAGGAAATGGTCCTCGTTGTTGTCGCGGACGCGACCCACATGAGAGAGACCCGCGAGATCCACCTGAACCTGGGAAGAAAAGACGCGCGCAGGCACGGTCACGGGTCCCGGATCGGTCGCATCGGTGTCGGGCATGGAAGCCTCCTTGGTGTTTACGGGAGGTGATCCGGGAGATCGAGGACAGTATAAGGCCTCGCAATCATTATGGGGCAGCCCTCGCCAAGCTGCTCTCAGCTTGGGAGGGCACGCGGTCGCCCGAGGTGTTGGCCAGAGCGGTTCTAGTGTGGGCCGAGCAAACCCTCTACTTGCTGCTGCGGCAGACCCACGCATTCTCCGAGCACGATGTTGTTGGAGCGTTTGGACTCTTTCACCTGACGCTCGGGATCCACGGTGATGCGGAAGCTGCAGCCCCCTTCGGCACAGGCTTGCGGAATCTCGAACGCGAGAACCGCGGAGGTCTCTCCGGCCGCGATCTTCCCCCCGTCCTGCACGGGTGAGGTCACGGTGGAGTTGCGGAGAAAGAACTCCACCACGACCGGCGAGGACGTGGCCAGGGCTTTGCCTTGATTCAAGACCTTGAGGGCCAACTTGGAGTGGACGGGATCGGTGTACTGCACCGTTCCTTCGGCCGCAGCTCCGGAGGTGGGGACGGCAACGAGATCGACCGCCGACGAAGCGCACCCGGTCCCGATGAAGGCCAACGACGACAAGAGAATGAAGTGACGCGTCATGAGTTCTCTCCCGGAGTAATTGGTGAACACGGGCATGCCAAGACACCGATCTCCCCACGCCCGAGGAGATGCCAAGGTATGGATCGGCGGGGCCAAGCGCGCCTTTCATTTTCCGAGAGAAATTGGGGGCTGATCGGGTGGATTGCCGCACGCGTTGTTTCCAGGCGGCTGGGCTCGGTGAAATCCCCATTGTCCAGGCAAGGGGCGTCCCGCTCGGGGAATACGGGGAACGATTCGGGATGTATGGAAAGTGCCTACGAGGAATAGCCTTGAGTACTTAGCCGTTCCTGCTAAAGTCCCTACCGGGGCCCTTTTCATCCCACCAGGGATGCCTCTTTTTCGACGCACATTGATGCTGGTGTCGCCCCGGACCGACATCATCTTTCCAGATACGCTCGTGAAGAGGAAAGGCGATGCCGAAGAAGGACAAAGATCGGAAGGTCAGTCGGCGGAAGGCCGACCTGCCTGTCGATCCGCCTATTGATACTCGGAGTGATGCTCCCGAAACGGATGAACCCGGGGGACAGGATTTTCGTGAGCATGCGTCTTGGGCCGACCTCGATGCATCGAAGCTAGGCAAGATCGATACGATTGATGATTCGGAGACGGACATAGATGCGGAAGCGGACGCCTCGATGGAGGAAGAGTTAGACGGCGGAAGACCGCGATCGGACATCTTGATCGTGGGTATCGGAGCCTCCGCGGGTGGACTGCGTGCCTTCAAGAGTTTCCTCGAGTCGATGCCTGCCGAAAATGGCATGGCGTTCGTCCTCGTGCCGCATTTGGACCCCAAACACGAGAGTTTAATGGTCGAGCTTCTGTCGCAGCGCACTACCATGCCCCTTCGCGAGGCGAAGCAGGGCAGCAAGGTCGAAGCCGATCATGTCTATGTCATCCCGCCTAACAAGTACATGGAAATTCGCGAGGGACATCTCCATCTGGTCACGCCGGGGGAGCCCCCCGCCCGGCGCACCGCGATCGATCGCTTCTTCGAATCCTTGGCCGCGGATCAGCGGGAGCTCGCCGTAGGCATCGTCCTCTCGGGAACCGGCAACCATGGCACGTCGGGGCTCAAGGAAATCAAGCTCGCCGGCGGCATGGTCATCGCTCAAGATCCGGAGACGGCGGAATACGAGTCAATGCCTAGGAGCGCCATCGATGCCGGGCTCCCCGATTACGTGCTGCCTCCCCAGGACATGCCCGCGGCTCTCATCTCCTACGCCCATCATCCCTATGTCACTCGTTCCGATGCGGGAGAAGGCGACGACCTCGAACCGGAGATGGGCCGTATCTTGTCTATCTTGCGCAGTCGCACGCGATACGATTTTCGCGGGTACCGCAAGAAAATGATGCTGCGCCGGGTCCGGCGGCGTATGGGTCTATTGCGCATCGACCAGCCGGCCGCTTACCTCACTTTCCTGCGGGACAGCCCGGATGAGATCCTGGCCCTCTACAAGGACATGCTGATCGGAGTCACCGGGTTCTTCCGTGAACCGGAATCATTCCGCATTCTTGAAGAGCAAGTGCTGCCGAAACTGGTTGCGAGTTCGGCCGGAAAGACACCGATACGGGTGTGGGTTCCCGGCTGTGCGACCGGAGAGGAACCGTATTCGCTGGCTATGCTGCTCATCGAGCAGTTCCAGGCCATCAGCAAACCGGCCAACCTGCAGATCTTCGCCACCGATATCGATCTGGACGCCCTGTCCCGGGGCCGGGACGGCATTTACCCGGAAAGCATCGCCGGAGACCTCTCGGCGGAGCGGCTCAACCGCTTCTTCGTCCGCCTCAACCGGCAGTATCAAATTCGCCGGGAGATCCGCGACGCGGTCGTGTTCGCCCCCCAGAACCTAGTCAGCGACCCCCCGTTTTCCCGCTTGGATCTCATCAGTTGCCGCAATCTGCTCATCTATCTGGAATTCCCAGTGCAACAGCGGATCATCTCCCTGTTTCATTTCTCGCTCCGGGAAGGCGGGTACTTGTTCCTGGGCGGGTCGGAATCGGTGGGGAGGCACGCCGATCTATTCGAGCCGATATCCAAGAAATGGCGGATCTTCCAGCGCGCCGGACATGCGCGACATCAGCCGAAGCCCGAGATCCCGGTCATAAATACGAACTTCCACCCGATCACGATCATGGAACCTCAGGTGGGGAACCATATCCCTTTGACCGAGGTCATGCGGCGAGCGCTCCTCGACGTTTATGGTCCCGCTTCCGTTCTCGTGAACCGTAATTGCGAAGTGTTGGCGTTTCATGGGAACACGGTGGACTATCTGGAGTTTCCGAGCGGCGAACCGAGCCGTGACCTGATCACCTTGCTCCGGTCGGGACTCCGCTCGAAGGTGCGCGCGGTCTTGCACGAAGCCTTCCGCTCCTCGGAGAAGGCCCACACGGTCGCCCATGTGAAACGCGGTAGCGGTTACATCGCCTGCCGGATCGAAATCGCTCCAGTGCGGGAGCCCAAGGAGGCTCGAGGTTTCTTTCTGGTCACCTTCCGCGACGAAGGCGGCGCCGATAGCGGGCCGGATGCCGAGGCCGCGGCGACCATGATACGGGTCGACGAGTCCTCGCTCTTAAGCCAGCTCGAGAACGACCTCAAGACCACCCGTGCCGATCTCCAGATCACGATCGAAGAGCTGGAGAGCTCGAACGAGGAGCTCAAGGCCGCCAACGAAGAAATGATGTCGATGAACGAGGAGCTCCAGTCGGCTAATGAGGAGCTGGAGACATCGAAGGAAGAGCTGCAGTCTCTGAACGAGGAATTGACGACGGTCAATAGCCAGCTGAACGAGAAGGTGGAGGAACTCGACGCCGCCTATACGGACCTCAACAACCTTCTCACAAGCTCGGACATCGCGAACGTGTTTCTCGACCGGGAGATGCGCATTCGCAAGTTCACCGCTCCGACCCGGAAGCTCTTCAACGTGGTATCGAGCGATATCGGCCGGCCCTTGGCCGATCTCTCCTTCCGGTTTCACGATCCTTCGTTGATCGATGATGCCCGCAAGGTCCTGGAAGAACTCTCCCCATCCGAGCTCGAAGTCCAGACCGAGGACGGCAAGGTCTACATCCGACGCATCATGCCCTACCGGACCCGATCCAATCGCATCGAGGGGGTGACCATCACCTTCTTGGATATCAGCGACCGCAAAAAGCAGGAGCTCAAGCTGAGCGAGGCGCTAGCGGGGCTGGAGGATCAGGTGTCGCGACGTACCGCCGCCCTGGCCATGATTCGCGACGTGGCCATGCAGGCGAACGCTGCCCAATCGGTGGAAGAGATCCTGGACGCGTGCGTGCGACGGCTCTGTGATCACCACGGTTGGTCGGCCGGTTTTGCTTACTTCGCGGTGGGAGAGGATGCGCACCCGGACAATGGGGACGAGTATCTGTTGCCCATGGTGGCCTGGACCGAGGCGACCACTCGAGACTCGAATCGGCTGCGAGACGCTCTGGCGGTATCCCCTTTGATACGAGGGCAGGATCTAACCGGCCGGGCATGGCGCACGGGTGAGCCGCAGTGGACGACCGACTTCAATCGGGACTTTCCCGTGGCGGTGTCCGAGGCGGCCACGATTCTTCACCTGCGCTCCGCCTACGCCTATCCGATTGTGGACAAAAGCAAGACCGAGGCCATGCTCTTGTTCATGGACAAGGGCACGGACGAGCCTGGGCCGAGGACCGTCGAGCTTCTGTCCAGCTTGGGGAACCAGATCTGCCTCATCGTCGAGCGCGAACAGCTGAGCCGTCAGCTTCGCGAAATGAGCGCTTACGATCAAGTTCGCCTTTCCCAGGATTTGCACGACGCGATCGGTCAGCAACTGGCCGGGCTCTCGATGTCGGCGGAGGTGATCAGCCGCAATCTGGCCCAGTCCAAGTCGGAGGAAGCTCCGGCCCTGGCCGAGGTGGTGCGCGGGCTTCGGGAGACCCTGCAGCAAATCCGTCTCCTCGCCCGGGGGTTAGCCGAGATCCCCGTCGGCCCCGGAGTGCTCGCCATCGCCCTCGAGCAACTGTGCGCCAACAATCCGGCCGTCTTGCACTCCACGCTCGACTGCCGGACCGACGTGGATCGTTCGGTGGACATCCAGGATCCGGATGTCGCCATCCACCTCTACCGCATCGCGCAGGAAGCCGTGCACAACGCGGTCAACCACTCTCACGGAAAAGTGCTTCAGGTATCGCTCAAGCACGACCCTCGGAGCATCATCATGGAAATCAAGGACGACGGCGTCGGTCTGGCCAAATCGACACGGTCGGGCATGGGCCTTCGCACGATGCGTCATCGCGCCCGCACTATCGGCGCCCAGCTCGATGTGCATAGCGACCGGGGCACTCGTATCACCGTCCGAGTGCCGAAAGGAGAGGGATCATGAGTGACAAGAGGACCCCCACGATGGACAAACGAACGATTCGCATTCTTCTGGTGGACGATCATCCCGTGCTCCGGCGTGGCGTCCGCGACACCCTATCCGCCGAAGCAGACATCGAGGTGTGCGGCGAGGCGGGGGACGCCGCCACCGCGCTCAAGCTTCTGGAAAGTTCTCATCCCGATGTGGCGGTGGTCGATATTTCTCTGGAGCGCGACAGCGGCCTCGAGCTCATGCGGACCATTCGCACCCAGTACCCCGACGTCAAGATCCTCGCCCTCAGCATGCACGACGATTCGCTCTATGCGGAGCGAGTGATCCGCGTGGGTGCCCTCGGTTACGTCAACAAGTCCCAGCCGGGCGAGGTGCTCATGCAGGCCCTGCGCAAAGTGGCCGAGGGAGAGATGGTGCTGTCGCCGGATTTGACCGACCAGATCGTGAAGCGGGTGGTGTCGGTGGACGGCCCACCCCGGACCGGGATTGCCGCGCTCTCCGACCGCGAGCTCCAGATCTTCGAGTTCATCGGCCGCGGGCTCGTGGTGCGCGAAATCGCCGAGCAGCTCTGCATCAGCATCAAGACCGTGGAAAGTCATGTCGAACACATCAAGACCAAGCTCGGCATGAAGTCGAGCCGGGAGCTGGTGCGCCGGGCGGCGTTGTGGATCGAGGGCAACATGGCCTGATGCCCGGTCTCGATTGATCGTATTGCGGCAAGAGAGGAGGATGCATGCGGCTTGCCGCCATTGATATCGGTACAAATTCGGTACATGTCGTGATCGCAGAGGCGGTGGGGCAGAACCGCTTCGAGGTGCTCGATCGAGAGCGGGAGGTCGTGCAGGTGGGCCGGGGATCCTTCTCCCGAAACCGCCTGCAGCGGGACGCGGTGAAGCGCACCGTCGACGCCCTGGACCGCTTCGTGATGCTGGCCCGGGGGAAGGGCGTAGAGCGCATTCTCTGCACCGCCACCGCGGCGGTGCGGGAAGCGGTGAACGGCGGCGAATTCCTCCGCCTCGCCCGCGCGCGTACGGGCGTGCTGCCTCGCATCATTCCCGCCGAGGAAGAAGGCCGCCTCATTTATCTGGCCGTCAAACAGGCCCTGGAGTTGCCTCCCGACCCGAGCCTCATTGTGGACATCGGGGGCGGCAGCGCACAGATGGTGGTGGGGGACCGCAAGGAACATCAAAAGATCGTCTCCGGACCCCTGGGAGCTCTACGACTTTTGGAGCTCTATCCTTTGGGAGATCCGCCCCGCGCCGCGCGTTTGGCCAAGCTCCGCCGCCACGTGAAGAAAACGGCCGCGGTACCCCTGTCCGCCCTCAAACCCTTGAAGCCCGGTCATGCCTACGGCTCTTCGGGATCCATTCATGCTCTCGCGCATGTCACGGAGCATCTGGAAGGGCGTCCCCCGCTCGCGCAAATGAATGGACACGTGCTCACCCGGACCGATCTCGAGCGGACCGTGGAGCGTTTGGCCAAGACGAACCTCGAGGAGCGGGTGAAGCTTCCCGGAATCGATCCCTGGCGCGCCGAAGTGCTCCTGCAAGGCGGGGTGGTGCTGCTTGTCATCCTCCAGGAAATGGGATTAGATGCGATCACGATGTCCGACTCTGGAGTCCGGGAGGGCCTCCTGGCCGATTACATCGCCACGCACGCGCGCGAGATCACCGCAGTGGATGCGGTGACAGATTTGCGTTTGCGTAGCGTCCTGGGGCTCTTGGATCGCTTCGGCGGCGATGCGGTGCATGCCCGGCATGTCAGCGATATCGCGCTTACCCTGTATGACGATTTGATCCAGGAGCATTGCCTGGATGAGGATGCGCGGCGATTGTTGCATTACGCCGCGCTGGTGCACGACGTGGGCTCGAGCATCGGTCACGAGAAGCACGCGCAACATTCCTACTACATCGTCAAGAACGGCAATCTACGCGGGCTGTCCGCCGAAGAAGTCGAAGTCGTCGCCCTGGTCGCTCGATATCACGGGAAAAAGCGCCCGCGGAAGAGAGATGGGGGATACGCGGGGCTTCGCAAGCGCCGGCGTCGCACCGTGCTCTGGCTGGCCTCCCTCTTGCGCATCGCGGAAGCGCTCGACCGCAGCCAGTATCAACTGGTGAAGGAAGTTCGAGCGGTGCGCTCGGACGGGCGGCTCAGGATCCGGGTCTCCGCGCGGGGGGATGCACGGCTCGAAGTCTGGGCGGCCCGCCAGCGGACGCGGCTTTTGTCGCGGCTCTTGAAGGCACGGGTCCAGATCGATCTTTTGACCGCAGCCCAGAAGCGACGAGCCGCCGAAAAGCAGTCCGCGCCTCGGCACGTCCCCGCTGCACGGCTTCCCGGAGCGGTCCGAGCGCTCGGGCCCGGGACAAATGGCCATGGGCGGCGAGATCCAGGGCGTGCATCTCGAGAGCCATCTCCAAAACCGCATGGTCCCGGAGCGTCCCCAGCGCCCGTTGCAGAGCTTGCAACCGTGTCCCGCGCGCGGCATCCCGAGAAGGCTCCAGCTCGCTCCAGCACTCCACCGCGTAGCGATCCTTCTTGATCGCGATGCGCGCGTCGTGAAACGCCTCTTCGGTCGCCGCGGGCCCCAGCGCAGCCAATAAACGCTCCGACGCCCGCCGGGCGCGGAGCATCCGGCGCCGAGCGTCCTGGAGCGGATCGGGGAGCTTGTTTGTCCGGGTGCGAAGGGGAAGCCGTGCGCGCGCCGATCCCTCGAGGATCTTGCCCACTCGTTTCGATGTAATCAGTTCCGCCATGCATCGCCGTCCCGCCTTGATGCGCCGACGCAAGCGCCGGACGTAGGGCATGAGCGACGCACGAGATTCACTGCTCAGGGACTTTTCATAGACGCGCAGAAGCTCGAGCGTCGCCTCCATTTCCCGGATCGGCCCCGCCTCGCGGCGCAACTGTCTGAGGCGCCGTCGCACGCGCTTGGCCTGGCCGGCATCGAGCATCGCTCCCCACAATCGCAGGGCCTCGCTCAAGCGCCGGCTGGTCACGCGGAGGTCGTGAAGCGCTTCGGGATCGTCGCGCTCGCGCACGCGTCGCGCGGCGGCGGCGAAGAGGGATTCGCGATGCGCGAGATCGGCTTCCAGACTAAGAGCCAGATCCCGGTGCCGCGATTCAGGCGCGCGCCCTCCCTCTGGCTCCCGCTTCACGTCGCATCGCCTCCAGAGGAGGACTCCTCCTCGACCAGTTCCAGAAGCAGGTTGGGACGCCGATCCAAAAGCCGGAGCACCCGATCGGCGAGGTCCTCGGCCGTTTCGTCGGCGGGACGATTCGCATCGAGGGTTTCGAACTCGTAGTCCTGGGCCAGATGGTCGAGCTCTTCGATGACGCGCGTCTGATAGTTCACGAACGAATCGAAGAGATCCGCCCCCATGGGCAGGTCCATCCCTGATTCCCAGTAATCGAACCCGCCGTTGGCGATGATGCGCGGGACGAGGTCCTCCACCTGAATGCGCAGGTAGAACACCGCATCGGGCTTCAAAGAAAACGAGTACACGTTCTTGATCCAGTCCGGATCGGCCCCTCGCACGATCGCGCGGGCAATGAGCGAATACGTGTAGCGGTCGGTGAGCATGACGAACCCCGCCCGGAGCGCGGGAATGATCTGCCGCTCCAGCCGGTCCGCGAAGTCGGTCGCGTAGAACAGATTATAGGCATTGGAGCCGAGGGTATTGCCTTCCTTCGCTCGACGAATGCCGCGCGCGGCCAGATCGGATCGGGTGAGCCCGGTCTCCGCGACCGCGTAGCCCTTGCGCTCCAGCACCGGGCGTAGCCGATTGAGATGGGTCGTGCGTCCGGCGCCGTCGGTGCCTTCGATCACGATCAGCCACCCGCTCAAGTCCTGCAGATCCACGGTTGGAACGCCCACCCCGTAGGATTCAAATCGCGCCATGGAGCCTCAGGTCCCGGCGCAACCCGCCGAGCTGGGGAAGGATTTCCCGCCGCAAGAGCTTTTGCTGGTATTCGATCGGCTTCGTGGCATCCATGACGTGCAAGCCGTATTCCTCGGTGAGGTGCTCGTATGTCTCGAGGATGCGCGTCTGAAACATGCGATAGGACGCGGCCGGCTCCGGATGGAGGCCAAGGTCCTGCCCGGACTCGTACCACTTGAGTTTGGGCCGCCCCGACAAAATGCGCTTTAGCGCGACCTCGAGAGGCACCCGAAAGTAAAACGCGACGGTGGGCACGGGAGCAAAGCGGTAGAGCGAGCGCACCCACGCCGGATCGACCCCGCGCGTGACGTCACGAGCGAGCGCGGTGTACACGTAGCGATCCGCCAGCACGATGGCCCCCGCCTTGAGCGAAGGCAAGATCTCTCGCTCCACCCGATCCGAGAAATCGGTGGCGTGAATGAGGGAAAAGGTGAGTGGGGTGAGAATCTTCCGGCGCTTCCCCCGACGTGTGGTCTCGCGCACGATGGGAGACGAGTTCCATTCGCTGAATACCACCGGATACCCCAAGCTGCGTAGCCACTGCGCGAGCAAGGTGAGTTGGGTGCTCTTTCCGGAGCCGTCGATCCCCTCCACGATAAAGAGCCGTCCCGGATATTCAGTGCGGGTGGAGGCATAGGTGCCGGGCAGGTGGTCGCTCATGTCAGGATCCAAGTGCCCGCAACAAGCGGGGCGTGGCGAACCACATAAGCTCGCCTTGCCCAGGCGCCACGGTGCCCTCGAGCTCGATGCCGCAGGCACCGGCCTTCTTGAGCGGCAGAGTCATTTGCGCTCCGGTGACGAGAACGCCGGCCAGATGCCCCAGGCCCGGTTCGTGGCCCACCAGGACCACCGTGCCGTTTCCCTGTTCCACGATGCGCGCCAAGATCTCCTCCTGTGACCGGCCGGGAGCCAGCTCTTCCATGATCTCCACCTGCAGCATGGGCACGTAGGCGGCTGCCAATAGATCGGCCGTTTCCTTGGCTCGGACGAGAGGACTCGACACGATGCGGGGCTCGGTGTCCAAAACGCGCTTTAAACCGAGGGCTGCTCGCCGTGTTTTCTCGACCCCGCGTGGGGATAGAGGTCGTTTTGCGTCGTCGGGTCCCCGAGATGGCAGGGGAGTGCCGGCGGGGCCGTGCCGGAATAATACGAGCAACATGACGTGATGCTTTCCCCACCGTCCCGAGGCCCCAGGAACTGCACGCCGAGACGGAGAACTGCAGTTAATGACTTAACTTAGAGTAGCATCGAGCGGGGCGATCTGACAACCCGACGGGCGGGCGATCCGGCCTACGCTGCTTCGGCGGTCGGCGAGATTTCGGACGTGTCTAGGTCGCGTTCGAGCGCGGGAGGACGTTCGGGAAGCACGAAGCAGAAGCGGCTTCCCACCCCAACTTCGCTCTCCACCCAGATGCGTCCCCCGTGACCTTCCACCAGCCCCTTCGAGATGACCAGACCGAGGCCCGTGCCGCCTTGCTTGCGGGTCATCGAGGAATCGAGCTGCTGAAATTTCTGAAAGAGTTTCCCCATGTGATGCGAGGCGATGCCGGGACCCGTGTCGGCGACCACGCACAAGATGCCGCCGTCGCCGTGTCCATCCAGGATCACGTCCACCTTGCCGCCATCGGGCGTGAACTTGAGCGCATTTCCAATCAGGTTCGTGAGCACTTGACCCACCCGCATGCGGTCCGCCTGCAGGATGGGGAGATCGGGAGCGGCATCGAGGCGAAGGCGGATCAATTTGGGCTCGGCGATGCTCTCCATGCTCGTCACCACCTCGCGAGCCACCTCGACGACATCCAACGGCAAAAAGCTGAGGCTCAGGCGATTGGCTTCGAGCTTCGAGAAATCCAGGATCTCGTTGATCAGGGTGCGAAGCTTTTCGACGTTGGTCTGACAGATGGTGAGAAGCTCCCGCATCTTGTCCGCCATCTGAAAGTAGCGCTCGTCCAGGACGAGCTCGAGCGATCCCTGGATGGCGGTCAACGGCGTGCGCACTTCGTGGGACACCACCGCCACAAACTCGGATTTCATGCGTTCCAGTTCGCGCGCGGTTTCGTACAGCTCGGCATTGGCTAACGCGAGGCCGGCCTGGGAGGCGAAGGACTCGAGGAGATCTTGATCCTCCTCGGTGAAGCAGCCCTTCTCCTTCTCCATCATGCTGAGCACGCCCATGAGCTGGCCTTTATGAAGCAGGGGCACCGCGAGCACACTCCGCACCCCGAGCTCGACAAAGAAGCTTTCCCCGAGCTCGGCTGGACTCGCCACCTGAACGCGCGCCGGTTCGAGCGTCTCCGCAACTTGGCCGATCACGCTCTTCCCGACCTGAACCACCGCGGTTCCCGTTGCCTGACCGGTGGGTCCGTACCCAACCTCCGCGGTGAGTCTGCCGTTGTTTTCACGGCCGCGGAAGAGAAGGCCCAGGTGGGCTTCGGTGAGCATGGCGGCCTGAGCGACGATGAAGTTGAGGGTGTGGTGGACGTCGAGGCTCGCGTTGACGTCCTTGGAGATCTCGTACAGCGTGCGAATGCGGCGGGTGGCCATGTCCACCTCGTCTCGCAAGGCTTCCTCGTGCCGGCGCAGCTCCGCGTTGGCAGTCTGCAGGTTCTGGACGAGACGGCGGTTCTCGAGCACGAGGCGCCGGCTCCCCAGACCGCGCGCGACGATTTGATCCAGCTCCCAAAGATCGAACGGCTTGGTGATGTAGTCGTAGGCCCCTTGGCGGAGCGCATGGATCGCGGTGCCGGTCGACGCATTCCCCGTGATGACCACCACCACCGTTTCCGGATCGGCTTCCTTGGCCGCGCTCACTACCTCGAGCCCATTCACCCCCGGCAAGTTGATGTCGGTGAGAATCAGGTCGTAGCGCTGGGAACGCAGGATGGAGAGGGCCTCTTCGCCGCTCGATACCGTGTCCACGGTGTACGGACCTTCGGAGAGCAGATCGACGAGGATCTGCACCACGTTCTCCTCGTCGTCCACGACGAGGATACGCGAGCGGTCGGGCGTTTGGGCGCCGGGCTGGGTCATCAAGCCCCCGGTGTTCCGAAGGAGTTTCGGTCAACGCCCCGCGTCACGGAGCGTTACGCAACCATAAGCTGTGAAACGCCCTCGAACCCCCCCCGGGGGCGGCTGGCCTCATTCAGAGCTTTATCGACACAGGCCAGCAATTCTTGAGCGCTCTCCGCATCGGCCGGGTAGGTGGCCAGCCCCCAACCCAGCGTCATCCTCTTGCGCCGGGGGAAATTATGCCTCTGGACCAGCGCCGCCAGTGCCTCGGCCCGTTCCTGGGCCCGGTCTCCGCGGACGGCGGGTAGGATGGCGAGGATGGTCCCATCCGGGTCGTGTCCCACGAGCTCGGTGGCCGTCTTCCATTCTCCAATCAAGTGGGCCAGATCGGTGAGGCTCCGTTCCTTGAACTCGGCGCCGAACTGGTCACCCAGCGGCCCCAGCTCGTTCAGGCGGAAGCGCATCAGACTCATCGCATGCCCCAGCTCGCGGCAGCGCACGACTTCTTCGTCGAGGCGGGTCCGGAAGTAAGCCGCAGTGGCTAGACCGCTGACCGGGTTTCGGATTTCACGAGACTCAATTTGCTGGTTCGCCACATACCGCTGGACGAGACCGCCCAGGAGTCCGGCCGCGACGAGAAGACGGCGGAGCGCCGACGGGTCGTAGGCGTTCTCGTCGCGATGCCCGACGTGCACCACCCCCACCGCATGGCCGCCCACCACGAGGGGCGCCGACATGAACGAGCGCACGTGCCCGGAGCCGGGCGCTTCGTTGCGATGAATGGAGGCATACAAAACCGGCTTCTTGCGGGTAGCGACCCAAGACGAAAAGCCGTTGCCCTCGGCGAAGCGAATACGAGGGACGAGCTCCACTTCGAATCCGCACACTGCGGTGAGCTCGACCTGACAGCGATCTGGATTACGTACGTACAGGCTCGCTCCGTGGAAAGGAACCGCCTTTTTGAGCCCGGCCAGGGCTTGGGTCAAGCCCTCGCGAGTGTCGGGCAGGTGCGTGAGGCCTTCCGCGTAGGCGAGGAGGGGTTGAAGGGTCTTTTTCGGAGTCCCGTCGCCTCCCTGCGCTTCGAAGGCGACCAAGCTCGCGTAAAGCTCACGGTCCCACGCGACCGCCTTCCCGGTATCTTCGTTCGCCACGGTTTCGGCCAGCTTCTCGAGCCGTTCCACGGAGTGTTGCTCGAGGAGACCGAGGGCGTGGCAGCGCTCCACCAGGGCCAGCTTGGCCCGCGCGGTCTTGTTGCGGACCTCGGTTTTGGGCAGGGCGGTGGTCTTGGACTTTGTCTTGGCGGTTTTCACGTGATGTTCCTCCCCAGGATTTTCTCGCTTCTTGGGTTTGTGAAGCGGTCGTGCGGTCTTGCTCGTGGTTTGAAGATCGAAATCAGGCGGCCCGCTTCACGCGATGGCGAAGCCGGGAGATGGCCTTGGTGTGAATCTGGGACACTCGCGATTCGGAGATGTGGAGCGTCTCGCCGATCTCCTTCAAGTTCATCTCCTCGTAGTAATAGAGGGAAAGGACGAGTTTCTCCTGCTCGGTTAGATCGCTGATCACGTCGACGAGGAGATCGGAGAGCTGATCCTTCTGCACGTCCTCGAGCGCGTCCTTGGCGTTGGGGTCTTCGATGACTTCGGCCAGTCCGCCGGAATGTCCGTCCTCGGCATCGCCACCCGGTTGGTTCAGCGACAAGAGAACGACACCGCGCACTTCGTCGAGGAGCCGCGCCATCTCGCTGGCCGAGATGTCCATCGCATCGGCGAGCTCTTCATCCGAGGCGGCCCGGCCGAGTTTCTGGTCCATATCGCGGGTCATGAGATCGAGCTGTCGGGCCTTCCGCCGCACCGACCGGCTCGCCCAGTCCATGGCCCGTAATTCGTCCAGCACCGCGCCACGAATACGCCACACCGCGTAGGTCTCGAACTTCGTGCCCTTCTTGCTGTCATATTTGTCGAGGGCATCGAAGAGCCCGAGCGCGGCGGCGTTCAAAAGATCGTCGCGTTCGACGTATTTGGGAACGTTCGCGGCCACGCGATCCACGACATACTTCATGAGCGGGGCGTAACGCCGGTACGCTTCGTCCTTGGTCGGCTTTCTCCACACGGCGGGCTTTTCGGTCTCTTCTACCTTTTCCTTTTCCTTGCTTCGCGCGGCGGATGTCGTCGGCATCGGCGTCTCCTCGTTGGTCGGGTACGTGGCATCGGGGCGAATCCCCCGAACGACACCGACACAGAGAGCAAGAGCAAGGCCATCCGGCGGGGGCAGGAACCGCTAGACGGGGTTAAAACCGATTTGGCCGGGAGGAGGCAGCGACGTAAGGAGCGGCGGAAACAGCAATTGGCGGGAATCTAGACGGGGGACAAAAACCCCGGGGCGAGGGGGGGCAGAGGCCAGGAACAGGGGTCCTATCGGCATGCACATCGCAAACCTGAGCGATAAATTTTCTCCCGGGAGGGAGGGGGAGCGGCCAAAAACGGATCGGCTAGTCCTCGTCGTCCCCCAGCCCGTACTCCCGGATTTTCGTGCGCAGGGTTTGCCGCGAGATCTTGAGCAGCTCCGCCGCTTTGGTCTTGTTGCCGCCACAAAGACGCAGGGCAAACGAGATGGCCTGCTTTTCCCAATCGGCCAGGCTCCACGTTTCCATGCTGGCGTAAGGGAGTTGCCCCCCCTTGGGCACGAGCGGCGCCAGGACTTCCAGGGGTAACGCAGGGGCGTCGATGCGCTCGCCTCCCGCGAGCAGCACCGCGCGCTCCACGACGTTTCGAAGTTCGCGCACGTTTCCGGGCCACGCGTATTCCAAGAGCGCTGCTTCGGCCTCGGGGGTGAAGCCCGAAATGGAACGGCCCATCTCCTTGTTCAAGTGATCGAGGAAAAAGCGGGCGAGGGCAAGAATATCTTCGCGGCGCTCGCGAAGCGGGGGGATATGCACGGGCACGACGGCCAGGCGGAAAAACAAGTCTTCGCGAAAGCGGTTTTCACTGACCGCTTGTTTCAAGTTGCGGTGGGTGGCCGCAATCACGCGCACGTCGACCACGATGTCGCCCGTGCCGCCCAACCTTTTGAACCCGTTCCCTTCCAGCACCCGCAGGAGCTTGGCTTGCAATCCCGGAGCCATGTCCCCGATCTCGTCCAGAAACAACGTGCCGTGATGCGCGAGCTCGAAATCGCCCTTCTTCCGAAACTTCGCGTCGGTGAACGCGCCTTTTTCGTGGCCGAAGAGCTGGGATTCGAGCAGAGTTTCGGGAACGGCGCTGCAATTGAGGGCCACGAACGGACCCTCCGCCACGTCGGAGCCCTTGTGAATGGCCCGGGCAATGACTTCCTTCCCGGTGCCCGTTTCCCCGGAAAGTAAAACGGTCGCCCGGCTTCGGGCCACCTTGCTCACCGTGTCCATGACCTGGCGGAGGCCTTCGCTTTGGCCGATGACTTGATCGGTGGGGAAACGGCCCACCACGCCGCGGCGCAGGATCTCCACCTCGCGGCGCAAGGAGGCGCTGTGGAGGGCTCCCTTCACCACGAGCTTGATCTGATCGAGTTGGAAGGGCTTCCCCACGAAGTTGTAGCAACCGGCGCGGGTGGCCTCGACCGCATGCTCGAATTTTCCATACGCGGTCATCATCACCACTTCCACGCCGGGAAAATCCTTCTTGATGCGCTTTAAGAGGGTGAGCCCGTCTTCCCCGGATTCCTTGAGCTTCAAGTCGAGCAGCACGACGTCGATGTTTTCTTCCCGCAGGAGACCGAACGCCTCGGCCCCCGAAGCCGCTTCGTGGGTGTGGTAGCCCTCGTCGCGCATGGCTTCGGCGAGGGTAAAGCGGAGGGTCTTCTCGTCGTCCACCACCAGTACGGTGCGTTCCGTCCCGAGCTCGGTGTTCTCTTCGTTTTTCATCGTTGCCTCATCCGGAGCGCCGCTGGGTTTGGCGCTTGTCTTCGGGTAGATCCACGAGCACGGTCGTGCCGTGTCCGGGCTGACTCTGGACCGAGATCATCCCGCCGTGCTCCCGCACGATCGCTTCGCTGATGGCGAGACCCAATCCGGTGCCTCGCTTTCGCGTGGTGTAAAACGGATTGAAGATGCGGTCGAGCTCTTCGGGTTGGATGCCGTGGCCCGTATCGATCATTTCGAGCTCGACCCAATCCTGAAGCGGTCCCTCTCCGGACGGAACGGAACCGCGATCCTCCCGGCGGCGACCGCTTCGCACCCGCACGTAGCGTGGTCGCGACACCCGACGCAAGGTCAAGGTGAGCGAGCCTCCCGACTCTTCCATGGCTTGGAGCGCGTTTCGAGCGAGATTGAGCACGACTTGCTCGATCTGATCGGGATCGATCCAGATCTCCGGAAGATCGTTCGCGGTCCGCGTCTCGATGGCGACCCCCGCCGTGTCCGCTTCTTCGCCGAGAAGGCCGAGCGCGCGATCGAGGACGGCGTCCAAAGGAGCCAGCCGAAGCCGCGGTTCCGGAGGCCTCGCGAACTGGAGCATGCTCTCCACGATCCGATCGAGTCGCGCGACTTCATCCAGGATGAGCTCGATCAGGCGGCGATGATTTTCGTCGTCACCCAAGCGGTCGCGCAACAGCTGGGCCGAGGCACCTATGCCGGCCAGGGTATTTCGGATCTCGTGGGCAACCCCCGCCGAAAGTTCTCCCAACGAAGCAAGCCGTTCCTTGCGCCGCGCGGATACCTCGGCTCGTTTGAGCTCGGTGCGATCGGTGAGGATGGCCACCAGCCCTCCCTGAGCATCCTCGCGGCGCGACACCCGCACATCGACCGTGATCGCGCGCCCGTCGGGCAAGAGGAGATCCACTTCCCCGACCGCGTCGATGGACGAGGAGAGGGGAAGGAGGCTTTCGCCGCCGCGCAAGACGAGCACGTCCGACGCGGGACGGTACAGGAGCACCGCCGCGCTCTGGCCGAGGAGGCTTTCCGCGGCGGGGTTCACGTAGGCGATGCGGCCCGAGGCGTCCACGGCCAGCACCGCCGATCCGAGCGTGCGCAGGATCCCTTCGGTGAACCGGGACAGGTCGACGAGCTCGCGAATGAGCGCGGTCTTGGCCAGACCTGGATCGGGGATTCGTTCTTCGGCATCCGGTTTCACGAGGACCCTCCTCCGCGTGTGCAGGCTAGTCTACGCCTCCCTCGAGGTCTCGCGCGAGTTCGATCAAGCGGGCCAGAACTCCCGCCACGTCCTGGGCGGTGGTGCGGTGACTCAAGATGCACATGCGGAGCGCGTAACATCCACGAATGCGGGTCGAGGACAGAAACGCATAACCGCTCGCGTTGAGCGTCTCGAGCACGGCCCGATTGAGGTCATCCGCGCTCAACTGTCCGCCCCGCGGCACGATGCGAAAGGTCACGATGCCCAGGGATGCGGGTGAGAGCACTTCGAAGTCGGGATGTTCGGAAAGCGATCGTTCGGCCACGAGGGCCAGATCGAGGCTCCGATCCACCGCCTCGCGAAACGCGCCCAAGCCGAAGGTCTTGACCGAGAGCCAGACTTTGAACGCCCGCGCGGTGCGGCTGAGTTGCAAGCCCTGATCGGCGAAGTTGGGCTCCGCTTGGCCGCGATCGATGTCCTGGAGATAGTCGGGCATGATGTGAAACGCATCGTGAAGGAGGTCGGGGCGACGGAGCAATACCGATCCGCACTCGATCCCTTGATAGAGCCACTTGTGCGGATCGAGCACCCACGAGTCGGCGGTATCCAAACCCGAAAGCAGCTCCCGCCCTCGCGCGGTGATGGCGGCAAACCCGCCATAGGCCGCGTCCACGTGAAACCAAAGCTGTTCCTCGCGGGCTAGCCGGCCCAGTTCCGCCAGGGGGTCCACCGCGCCGGTGTTGGTCGTGCCCGCGTTGGCCACCACCATGAACGGCCGTAGTCCGCGGGAACGGTCCTCGCGAACGGCGGTGCGCAAGCGTTCGGGCTCCAGACGATAGCCCGCATCGGCAGGCAGCTTGCGGAGAGCGCCCCGTGAAAACCCGGTGATCCAGGCCGCGCGTTCGACCGCGGAATGCGTTTCCGACGATGCATAAATGACCGCGTTGGCCACCTCGTCGCCCAGAACGGCGTGGCGCGCGGCTACGAACGCCATGACCGTGGCCGAGGATCCCCCGCTGGTGAGGAGACCGCCGGTCGTCTCCGGCAATCCGAGCATCTCGCGAAACCAATCCAGGACGACGAGCTCCAGCATGGAGGGACCGGAGCCCCCCAGCCACGTTCCCACGAACGGATTGAACCCCGCGGCCAGGATGTCTCCGAGCACGGACGGAAAGGTGGTGGCGCTGGGAATGAACGCAAAGAAACGCGGATGGCCGATGCGAGCGCGATGCTCGAGTACGTCGTTCCGAAGCGTGGAAAACAGGGTCTCGAGCGGTGTGCCCGTTTCGGGAACGGGCTCACGCAAGCGCGATTCGCCTTCCGCCCGCGGCAATACTTTCCAGACCGGTTCCTGCGACAGGCCCTGGAAGTGATCGATGATGAGATCGAGCGCTTGATGCGCGGCCCGCCGCATGGCCTCGGGATCCGTGTCGTAGCGCAGCAGTTCGAGCTCAGGTTCGCTCATTCGCGGATCTTACCGGCTATGGAGCCTGCGCATCGAGCACAGGCTGTTCTGTTGGTTGAATCAGCGAAACGGCGAGCCGCCGCGATCGAGCTGGTCGGCGGCCCGGTAGGCGAGCCGCGCCTCGTGCTTGAGCCCCTTTCGATCCAGGGCCACCCCGAGGTAGTAGTGCGCGCGCTGATGATTGGGATCGGCCTTGACGGCGTTTTGCAGGCAAGTGATCGCGTCGTCGAAGTGACCCAAGCGCAAATGGGCGAGGCCGAGATTGTAGGAGCCACGACGATCTTCGGGGGCCATGCGCGCGTACTCTTCCAGCGATCCGATCGCTTCGTGATAGCGCCCCTGCCGCAGCAGCAAGACACCGGCGTAGTAGAGAATGCGTTTATCCTCGGGGGCCAATCGCTGCGCGGTCGCGATTGCGTCGGCGGCGGCCTCGAGACGGCCCTCGTCGAGAAACAAGATCGCGAGATTGAAATGCGCCTCCGCCGATTGCGGATCGAGCTCGAGGGCGCGATGAAGTTCGGCGAGCGCTTCTTCGCGGCGCCCCTGTTCGCCGTAGAGCGCGCCGAGATTTGCGTGCGCGACCGCGCTCTCGGGATCGGCGGTCACCGCGCGGCGAAGGGATTCCAGCGCCTCTTCGCGCCGGCCGACCGAATCGTAAAGAATGCCGAGGTTGATGTGCGCCTTGCTCATCTCGGGGTCGAGCGAAAGCGCTGACTGGTATTCGCGTTCCGCATCCACCGGCTTTCCGCTTTGGGCGAGCGCGGTGCCGAGCGCATAGTGGGCCTCGGCGTTCCTGACATCCAGCTTGACGGCATGACGGAGGGCGTCGACACCCTTGTCGTTCTGCCCGGCCGCCGCGTAGCAACGTCCCTTGGTGATCAACGCCGGAACGTCGTCTCCCAGAAGATGCCCCGATTCCTCGAGGACCTGAACCGACTCCGCGACGCGTCCCACGCGCCGCAAACACTCGGCGCGAAGCCGCACGATTTCAGGGGTCGCGGCCCCACGTTTGGCCATGCGTTCCACCACGCGAAGCGCATCGCCAAACTCTTCGAGCCGCTCGAGGGCGGTGGCGAGGTCGATCGTCAAATCCATGCGGCCGGGTTCGGCCTTCAATTGCCGGGATAGTTCTTCCGCGCGTTCGCGCAGCTTGACCTGAGAGGGAGAAGGAGAACGAGGGCCGGGCCGGGTGGAGGACCGGAAGATCACCGGACCGAGCCGAGTGGCGATCCCCAGGGGCTCGAGCCGATCCCATAGAGGCTCTGCAGGTTGGTTCCCGCGGGCCAGTGCTGATAGGCGACGTTGAGCTGGAAATGATTGCTCGGGCGGTAGTTCATCTCGAACCCACGCAAGAACAAGTTCTTTTCATTGAAGACGGGTCCGTCACCGGAGGTGTTGAGAACGGCCCCGACGTCGACGGCGACGTGGAGCGGGTTCGACACGCGATATCCGAATCGCGTCATCCAAAGACCACCGGACTGGTTGCCGTAGAGTGAAGAAGACGACGTGGCAAAGCTGAGGCTGTTGCTCACCTCGAGGCGGGAAAAATCGAGCAATCCCGATCTGAGCAGTCCGGCCGAGGGCGCGTTGCCGCTGCCGCCCAAGAAGTCGGGATTAGGACCGCCGGCCAAGGCGGCCGGTGCCACCGCGAGGAGGGAAAGAGAAATAACGAATAAAAGGCGCTTCATGTTCATCGTCCCCAGACTACTCGCCTCTTCGAATCCGCGTCAACGTCCCGACGCTTTGCTCCATCCATCATACACCGGGAGCACGCATTCGGATCCCGGTCTAGGCGGCCTGGTCTCGATCCAAACGCGAACGGGATCCGTCGATCACGATTTCCAGGGTGAGTTTGAGAATCGCTCCCCGACGCGCTTCTTCCGGTCCCAAGGCGATCGGCACCTGAACTGTGCGCTCCACCACCACCGGTTCTTCAACCCATGAAGAAGCGGGCTCGGGAGCCGGGGCCGGCCGCAACACCTCGCGATGGAGCGTAACCGGGGTGACCGAGGGGGCCTTGACCGGGGGTTCCGGTGCCGCCATCCGGGGAACAGGGGCGGTCCGTGGGGTCTCCGGCGGGGCCATATTGGGTACCGACTTGGGGCGAGAGGTTAAATCCGCGGTGGGGTAACGCCGGAAATTCTCGGGGTCCCGTTCCTTGGATTTCCGCTTGAAGAGCCTTCCCCAGAAGCCCGGTTCGTCCTCCAGCAAGGTGTCGGAGGGGTCGTCCGGGGAATCGAATTGCCGCGCGAGCGCCCCGGAGTGATGGTCAGGAAGCTCGTCCAGGCTCATCTCATTATCGCGAACCGTCTCGATGTAGCCGGGTTCCGCAGCGAATTCGGGCTCGGGGGCGCCTGCTTCCTTGATCCAGGCGGCCCCGGTTTCGAATGGGGTTTGAGGTGGGGCGGTTTCGTCGAGCTCCAGGCTGGGGGCGAAAGCCTCATCCACGGCCGAAACGGGTTCGGGCGTGGCGTCCTCCTGGAACCAATCCGCTCCGGAAGCCAGGGGTGCAGGCTCTTGAACCGGGGGGGGAGGAGCCACGGGTGACGGCATGATGCGGCTCGACCCTGGGCGAGGTTCGGGAGTGGGGCGCCGAGCCGCGGCCGGCGGAG
>Ga0114129_10000502_pt1 | contig 47643 bp, 36 predicted proteins | sample RhiMetdeltSRZDD1_FD_80071 | JGI IMG/M metagenome (GOLD analysis project Ga0114129, IMG submission 80071) | Populus rhizosphere microbial communities from Tennessee, USA - Rhizosphere MetaG P. deltoides SRZDD1 (version 2) (version 2) | ecosystem: Host-associated > Plants > Roots > Rhizosphere >...
GCCGCGAGCGCGCCGACCAATGCCGGCTCCGTTTCCGGGGCGCCGTCCGGGTCGAAGATCGAGGCAGCCGACGCCTGGGTTTCCTCGAGAAGGTGTCCGAAAGCCGTTTGCGCTGCCGAACCGCGCCAGATCACGGCGTCGTAATGAAACGTGCGGTGGGAGATCGACTCCGGGTCCGCGATCTCCCAACCCAGAGCGGCGAGCTCGGCCGTCCCGGTCTCCGGAGGCTCCGCGCACAGGAGCGTCCGGCGCGCGAACGGATATACGCGCGCGAGCCAGCTCGCGAGCTCGGCCGCCCGAGGGTCGCCGAGGGGGGCCGAAGCGGGAAATCTTCCACTCGCCAGAAGGATTCTCCCCACCGAGAGAGCGTCCCGCGCGGCAGCCTGAAGCCGCGGGTTCCCATGATCCGGGGTGTATTCCGGCCGGGTCGCGAGAAACTCCCGCCACCGCTCGACGAACCGGGGGTGATTCCGCAACCAGAGGCGTTTCGCGAGCTCCGGGTTCCCCGAAGCGCCACGCACGTGGGTGACGACCGCGCGCGGCTCGTACAGGGTCCGGTAGCCCTTCCGCGAGAGCTCGAGGCAGAGATCGACGTCCTCGTAGTACGCCGGGGCGTAGATCGCGTCGAACCCGCCGACCTCGTCGAACGCCCGGCGGCGGACGAGCAGGCAGGCCGCCGAGGCGTAGTCGAGGTCGCGGGGAAACAAGTATTCCGGTTTCTCGGGATCGTCGCCGAATCCCACGAACTGCGTGTAACCGTTGCCGAAGAGGAGGGGCCCCGCCTCCTGGAGCGTCTGATCGAGGTTCAGCAGCCGCGGAGTCACGGCTCCGGCGTCGGGCCCGCTTTCCATCCGCTCCCGCAGAAACCCGAGCCAGCCGTCGTGCACGAGAGCATCGCTGTTCAGGAAGACGAGGAGCGGCGCGACCGCGAGGGTCGCGGCCTGATTGTTCGCCGGCCCGAATCCCCGATTCGTTTCGTTGAAGACCAGCCGGACGTTCTCCAGCTCGGACGCGAGACGCCGGACCATCCCGGGCGGAGACCCGTTGTCCACGACGATCACCTCGTAGCACGGCTCCGTGTGGTCGAGGACGGCGGAGAGCGCCCGCCGGACCCAGCGTTCCGCTCCGTGGGTGACCATCAGGATCGAAACCTCGGGCCGGCCGACGCGCGGGAAAATGAGCTTCTTCACGTCTGGCCTCGAGGTTCGCTCGCGGCGGAGGCAAGCATCTGGCGGACGCGGATCTTGAGCGACGTCGGAATCTGCTGCGGACTCCGGGCGGAGAGCCGATCGAGCTCGGCCTGGAGATCCTCGATTTCCTGCCTCGCGCGGGCCCGTTCCGCTTCCAGCCGGGACAGTTCCGCGAGGGCGCGATCCCGCTCTCTCTCGGATTCTGCCACCGCTTCTCTCATTTCGTGCTGACGACCCGAGAAGCGGCCGGCGTCGGCGCGCACCTCCGCAACCTCGGCGAAGAGCAGAGTGTGCGAAACGCGCAGCTCGGAGTAATCCGAGCGCGCCTTCTCGAGCCGCTCGCGGGCCCGGTCGAGCTCGGTTCGGAGATCGAGGAGATCTTCTGCCGCGCGCTTCTCCCGACGCGACGCCTGCTCCGCGGCCGCCTCCATGATCCGCCGGAGGTCCCCCATTTCGCGTTCCGTCCGCGCCTTCGACTCCGCGAGCTCGCCTTCGATCCGGGCTCGCTGCGAATGAAGGTCGTCGAGGGCCCGGGCCAGATCATTTCGCTCAGTGACCAGACCGTTTCGCTCGGCGGCCAGATCGTTTCGCTCGGCGGCCACCCGGTGTGAGATCTCCTTCTCGCTCGACAGCTGGCTCTCGATGCTTTCCCGCTGCGAGCGCTCGGCGGCGAGCTCCGCGGCCGCCGCTGCCCGGTTGTCCTCGATCGCCGCGAGCGATTCGCGGACCGTCGCGACTTGAGCAGCGAGCCTTTCCGTCTCGGCCCTTCCGCTCTCGACAAGTGCGGCGAACGCGAGCCGCTGATCGACCACCTGCTGCGCGCGCGCGGAATACGCTTCCCGCCAGGATTCGAGGACTCGCTCGTTTTCGCGCAGACGCGCGAGCACGGTTTCCGTTCCGTCTCTTCGCCGCCGGAGCCGGCCGGCGACCGCCGATTCCGCGATCCCGGCGAGCCGGTCGAAATGGGTGTCGAGCTTCGACTCGTCCCCCGGATCCACGCCTTTGCCGCGCGGCGTTTCCAGAAGTCGACGGAGCGCGAGCACGATCTCTCCTGCGGAAACCCGCTTCCGCCGGCCGGCGCGGGATGCGAGCAAGGCTTCCACGAGAAGGCTCGGCACCCCGAAGGCGGAGCAGGCGACGGACGCGCGGCTGGAAGTGCCCACGAACGCGCGCGCGTGAGAGAGCACGGCGACGAGATCACTCGAACCCGCTTCCGGAGGGAGGCGGAAAGTCGGTACGGAGAGATGCTGCGTGACCGCATCGAGGAATTCCGTCTCTCCCCTTCCGCGATCGAGCTCGAGAAGTACGACGGGAACCTGTAGCCTCTCGAGAGCGGTCGCCAGAGCTTCCCCGAACGCCTCCGCGCGGTCGGCGAGCAGCCGGCTCCCCTGCACCACGAGTGGCGCGCCCGAGCGCGGAAACCACTCCATGTGGCGGAGGTACCCGACGCGGCGCGCGAGAAGGTCCTGTGGGAAGGCGCGCGGCAGGAGGAGGAGCGGGTCGGGGACGACCCGAATGTCGGTCCCGACGCCCGATCGGCGAAGGCGGTCCCGGGACGCTTCATCGCGGACCGACACGTACGCCCGGGAAGCCAGCGCTTTGCGAATCCGACCGGCCTCCTCCGGCTCGAGCTCGAACGCGACGCCGACGGCGCTCCAGGTCACGGGACACAGTCTTTCGAGCTTCGGCCCGAGGCCTTCGACCAGGAACGGGGAGAGGCGAGCCTTTCCTGCCCCTGCATCGGGGCGTGGCGAAGACCAATCTTCCCGGGCGCCGAAGACATCGCCGGCGACGATCGCGCAGTCGAGCGCCCGTGACAGCTCCTTCACGCGGTTCTGGCTCCAATCGCCGAGATCCGCGACGGGAGATCCTCCGCCGCGCGCGACCGACCCCTCTCGCTCGAGCGGCGCGTACGTCTGCACGACCGCTTCCGGCAGCCGACGGCGGATCTCGTGTTCGAGGATCCACGGTTGAACGAGGTCCTCGAAACGCGGGGCATCGAATCGACCCCAGAGGCCGATTCGGGGCCGGACTGGATCCGTGGGCATCGACGGAGGAGGCTTCACGGGTGGGCGCCCGTACCGAGCGATCGTAAGTCGCCCCACAGGGACGGCCCGACCCTTGCCCAGTCGAGCCGCGCCGCGAAGCGCCGCGTGCGCCGCTCGGCGGCCGCGCGGAGCGGGCCCGACGCGAGGGAAGCGATCGTCGCCGCGAGCGCTCCGGGCTCGAGCGAAGGAGCGACTTCCGCGACGCCGTGGAGCTCCTCAAAAATGCCCGAATCACTCACCACGATCGGCCGCATGGAAGCGATCGCCAGCCGGACAGCCGCGCTCGCCGATTCCTTCGACGGGTGGTAGGGAAAGACGAGGAGATCGCACGCCTGCAGGAGGAATCCGGCCGCGTCTAAGGAGAGATGATCGAAGCTCGCGTGAATCCGCGCGGAAACCGGGGATTCCGCGATCTTCTTCTCGCAGCGGCGGCGGTAGTCGTGGGAATCCGTGCTCGGATACTCCGAGCAGAGCAGGAGCAGGTGCGCCGACGGCGAGGACCGGGCGAGCACCTCGAAAGCCTCGATCAGCTCGAGAACTCCCTTGTGCGGGCGCAGGAAGCCGAAGTGACCGACCACGAACTTCCCGCCGAGGCCGATCCCGTTCTTGACCCAGTCCGCGGACCGCTCCGGAAGACGCGGGACTCCCTGGGGGATGACCCGTACCGGGTTCTCGATCGAATGCCCGGCCAGCCAGGCCGCGTCGCTTCCGCGATGCACGTAGATCCGCTCCACCGCGGCGAGCTCCGAAGCCAGATCCGGATCGATCCGCAGGCCCTGCGTTGCGTGCATCGTCACGGCCACCGGGACGTGGCGTTCCCGGGCGAGTCGGAGGAGCCGTCCGAACGCCTCTTCCCCGAAGAAGGCCGGGTTGTGCTGAACGAGGAGCGCCTGGACGAAATCCCTCCGCAGATCTGCTTCGAGGGACGAGAGATCCTGCAGACCGATCTCCCAGTTCTTGCGGACGTTGGAGTCGACAGCGCCTCCGCACGAACGGGCCTCGGCATAGATCCGAACGTCCGCTTCGGAAGGGAAGGCGCGCGTCAACGCCGCAGTGTAGTCGGCGATCCCGCAGCGGGTCTTCCAGGTCGAAAGGACGGCCAGACGGAAGCCGGCCGGCGGCGAAGGAGCCCGGACTCCTCCCACTTTCAGCCCATGGGAAAGAGAACGAAGGACGCGCCCCGCCGAAGCCCCGATCTCGCGCCAGTCGAACCGCGCCTCCGCGAGCAGCCGGGCCGACGCGGCGAGGCGGTCGCGGCGCGCCGGAGATCCCAGGAGCGCGCGGATCTCTCGAGCGAAATCATCGAGCTCCGCGACGAGATAGGAAACTCCGGCGCCGTCCCCCAGCCCACGCCCGCCCACGGCGGTGGTCAAAGTGGGCAATCCGGCGCCGAGGAAATCGAGCACCTTGATGTTCGTTCCGGAACCGCGGCTCATCGGGTTGATCGCGACGTCGGCCGCTGCGAGAACCCGGTCGCGGGTCTCCGCGTCCACGGCGCCGAGCGCAGTCACGTTGCCGGGGATCTCTCCGGGCGCGACCTCGTCGGTGCAGCCTCCGGCGATGACGAATTGGACGTCGGAGAGCGCCGGAGCGAGCCGGCCGCAGATGAACCGGGCCGCCTCGGTGTTCGGCGCATAGCGGCTTCCCACGAAGACCACGACGGAGCGGTCCGGGGGAAAACCGAGAAAAGCGCGGGAGTGCCGCCTTTCATCGGCGCCGCAGGGTCTCAGCCGATGCACGTCGGTGCCGTTCGGAACGACGTGGATCCGCGATGGATCGACGCCATAGAAAAACTCGAAGGCCCGCGCATCCTCGCTCGAACAGGCGAAGATTGCGGCCGCCCGGAGGCAGAGCTCGCGCTCGAGACTCTCGACCATCTCCGCAACCCCGCCCGCGAGCCCCTCCCTCCCGAGAAGCGAGGCGCGAAGCCGTCCCTCGACATTTTGCGAGTCGTAGATCAACGGTTTGTCTTCCAGACCGGGCAGCCGCGAAACGATCGGAAAGACCCAGGGATGGCTGATGACGATGACGTCGGCGGATTGCGCTTCGTAGGCGACCCGATCCGCGAATGCTCCCGAAAGAAACGAGAGGAGCGGGAAGGTGACGTCCATCGTCAGGTTCGGATCGACCGCCCGAAGCGACTCGTGTGCCCGGAAGTGCGCTTCGCTCTGCGGAACCGTGATCTCGCGCAGCCGCTCCCGGTGGAGGACCGATCGATAGCCCGGACCGGGCCAGTCGTAGGTCCCAACGTAAACGGGATCGAGATCCGGCGGCAGGTTCGAGTAGAGCCCGAAAAGTCGGATGCGCCCGCCGCCCACGGGGGGTTCGATCGGCTGGTTGTCGACGATCAGGACACGCGTTCGGCCGGTGAAGCGCCTGCGCGTCGGAGTCTCGTCCGCCGAGGCGAGAAGCCGCTCGACGACCGCTTCCCAGCGGATGCCGGAGGCCCGGAGGCGCCCCGCGGAGCCCATTCGTTTCGCTTCGGCCGGCGCCTGCAGGAACCGGTCGAGTGCCGCCGCGATCGCATCGGCGCGCGGCTCGACGATGAGACCCGTCTCTCCGTGCTCGATCAGCCGGGCCGGCTCGCCCGAATCCGATGCTGTGATGACGGGCTTACCGGAGAGCATCGCCTCCACGGCCACGTACCCGTAGTCCTCCCGAAGCGGAACGAAGGGGACGGCGAGCGCGCGGGCGTAGAGATCGTAGAGAGCCTCGCGCGGAATCTCTCCGAGAAACTGGATGCGTCCGTCTCCCGCCGCCTGGCGTCGAAGGGACTCCTGAGTCTCTCCGGTCCCGGTGATGAGGAGCGGAACGTCCGTCGACAACGACCGGTACGCTTCGATGACGAGATCCGCCCTCTTCCAGGGATGCAGCCTGCCGGAGTGGAGGAAGTGCTCGAAGGGTCCGTCGTGGAAGAGGTCCGCGTCGGGGAGAGCGGGATGGAGAACCTGCGCCGCCAACCCGAGCGTGTCGAGCAGCCGGTTCGCCACCTCCTCGCCGATCGCGAACCGGCGATCGTCCGGGACCGCCGAGAGCGCCGCGAAATCAATTTCCCGGATGCGGTCGCGCTGCGCCCGGCTCCACGGAGAGCCGTCCGTCCACGAATCGAACATGTCGTAGAAGACCCGAACGGTGTGCAGGAGATAGACCACGTGGCGGGGATGACGGACGTTGAAGCTCGGGGCCTTGGTGGAAACCACGAGATCGAACCGATCGAGATCGAGAGCGCGGGCGGCGTCGTAGCCCGCGAGGATCCCCTCGTACGTCGATTCGTCGCAGGCCAGTGGAACCCGCTCGACGGTGTGCCCCGCCTCCGACAGCGCCCGCTCGAGGCCATCGAACAGAATCTCCGCTCCCCAGCGGCCGGTCGGATGAACGACGACGACGAGAGCAATTTTCATGGGCCAATCCGGGAACGGGGGCTCGCTCCTCTAGCGCGGCGTTCCCGCACTCGCGGTCTCCCGCTCGGAAGCGAGGAGCGCTTCCAGCCGGCGGACGGAATCTTCGAGCGCATCGACGCGCGCGCGTTCCTGCCGCGCCCTCGACTGGAGCTCCGAGAGGTCGGATTCAGCCGCGCCCGTCCGGTCTTCCAGAGCGCCGAGCTGTCCGGCGAGACGCGCTTCCCAGAGGCTGCGCCGTTCCTCGATCCGCGCCACGCGGCGGTTCAGTCTTTCCGTGAGACGCAGTGAGAACTCGGAGAGATCTCCGCCGAGCGAGTGCAGGTGCCCGTCCCAGCGGTTCAGAATTCGAACGACCGCGGCATTGAAGAGCACCTGCCGGTACGTGTAGACGTTCAGGATACGAAGGAGGAGTCTCTTCACGCCGGCCGCCCGCGTTCCGGGAAGGAGCGTCGCCGCGTGATATTGCGCGTTCGCGTCGATCAGCTCGGTTCGGCAATCGGGCCAGGGAGAGAACGTCGGCGCATCCGTCTCCGGAGACGACGCCGGATCGGGCTCGCGGTCGAGCAGCCGCCGCTCCCGTTCCACCTGCTGAGCCGCTTTCCCGAAGACGTCCGCCAATGCCCCTGCTCCTCTCGCTCGACCGGCGCGGGGCGTTCGATCGGATAGAGGGGCGCTCTCCCGAGCTAAACGCGCTCCGTCGTGGTGCCGAACGAACTGAATCGAAACGGCCGCGATCTTATCACCGACGGGGACCGGAATGTCAGAGCACAACGGGGACGACGGATGGCTCGCCCGAGACTCGAGAGATCCGATGTCCGAGGCTCTCGGAACTTCGAAGCGCCTTCAGAAAACTGAGGCGCGAGAAAGTTCAAATAGGACGGTCTTGGCTCAGTTGCGCTCCCGTCGGAGGTCCTGACGATTTTGGGGGCGCATTCGACGGCCAGGACAAAAGCACGACGTGATGGTCCTGCCAGACTCCCCCGGATCGCGGACGTCCTCCCGCACTGGAGAGAGCGGTGAGCACTTCGTGCTCGTCCTTGGGGCTCATCCGCGTTCGATCCAGGAAGAGCCGCGTCACGTTGAGCTCTTGAAGAAGGCGCGACTGCGCAAGCTCGAATGGGTGGCGCTGGAGATTCTCGAAGATCCTCTTATTTACAGGCAAGAGGTATCCGCTCTTACCGTTGACGAGAGGACGGAACTTCGGCACCGAGGCGAGCGGAGCGGCATAGTTCAGGGGGTCACAGATTGGAAGAACAAGATCTGCCCCGGCCGAAACGGTTGGGTCCGTCGCCCGCATGGCGAGGCGCAGCCTCTCGTACTCGATCGGGTGCGCGTAGGGAAGAGGACGCGGGGCGACATCGATCAGAGCGGCCACACCGGTCATGGCATACACGAGCGAAACGGCCCGATTCGGTCGGACCGTTCGGATCAGAACGTCGAGCGAAATTGCAGCGAGCGCGGCTCCGGAAAGCGCGGCGTAAAAGGACGCGCGCGCCGGTACGCGCAACGACTGGAAGCCGGGAAAATGCTCGTGGAGAAATGTGTAAGGAAGTGGAACTGGGGAAACGGGCTTCCCCCCCACGTGAAGTACGGGACCGAACGAAATAAGCACACACACGAACGCTCCAGCCAGAAGTGCCGGGATGAGCTCCCGCTGGAAGCCCTTGACCCGCATCCCGAGAAAGAGCACTGGAGCGACGAGAAACGCCATCAGAGCAATCGCGCCAGGAAAGGCGTGCATTTCCCAATGCACGTCGCTGAACGGATGCTCCGAACGAGAGAAACCTCCCCACAGGAGGGAGAGAGAAGGTGGGTTTACATAGTCGAGGATGTCGGCGCCGCGTCGAGCGAGGGTTTCCGACGAACTGAGCGTCGGCAACATCGCGGACATCCGCCGATAGGCAAGCAGGGAGGGAGTGAGCAAGGCTAACGCGATTGCCGCCGCGCAAGCGCCGTGAAGAAGAACGAGCCTCGGATGAGAGCGAGGCAAACGGAAGACCAGTCGTGTGAGGACGTATGCGAGCAGGAAGAAGGCGAAGAACATCCCGTGGTAAACGGAGGCCTCGAAGACGAGCGCGAAAGAAACCCCTGCGCCAATCGCGGCGAGTAGTCGGGGCCGTTCGAGCCATACCTCGAAGAGAATCAGGGTCAGCGGAATCCACCACGTATAGCCGAGCTGCGCGTGGCCCACCTGACCGTAGCGCCAAGGCGTGAATCCAAAGAGCAGTCCGCCAAGCCACGCCGCAAAGGGCCGACAGCCGAGGCGGCGCAGATAAAGGGAAAGGAACACCGCGGAGAAAAAGAACGAAGAGAAGACAGTCGCGTTGTAGCCAAGAACGGGATTGTCGAGGGCACTGAGCGGAGCAAAGGGCCACGAAACCGAGAGCAGGTGGTCCGAGAGCGAGAGAGTGTTTCGGCTGGGATAATAAAATGGAGCGTCGAACACTCTCGCCGGACTTTCCAGAAGCGCGTGCCCCCCCCAGCCAACGATGTACGCGTTCAGAAGAGGGTCCCCACGACCCAACTCGATGGTCGAAGCCGGCGCCCTCGCCAGCGGATACGTGAAGAGAACCGTCAGAAAGAGATAGGACCCGACAGGAAGGGCGCTCCGCAAGCGGAGGCCTTGTGAGGCATTGCCGTCACGAAATGTCGACGGTGGCGACATAGGGGACATCCGTGGTCCAGCCACCGGTCGTCTCGAGCAGGGGGGCGATGATGAGCTTGCAACCTTTCGCTCGAGTGGGCAGCGCCTTCACCTTCATGATGACGATGGCGGAGCCACCGGGCGGCACATCGAGGTTGAGGTCCCCGCGATTGCCGTCGTCCCAGACTACGGCATTCCAAGAGCCTGCGCCCTTTGGATCCGCCCAGTGATAACCGAACCGGAAGGGTGGGATTCCGTGGCTGGACCAGGTTGATTCGCCCGTATTTTTCGCCTCGAATTGGATCGGCACCTCCGACCCGGCCGCCATCGATGTCGGAATGTCGATCGGTCGATACTCGACGCGGATGTCCTTTGCCAAGGTGACGTAGGCAGTATTGGAGGGCGGAACCGGCGGAGCGGCTTCGGTCGTCTGGTTGGCCAGCTCCTTCCTTCCGCACGCGGGAGTCAGCAGCACAACGGCCAGGACGGCGACGGGAATGGACCGGCAAATCCTTTTCATGAGGATGCATACTCCTTGGTGTTTCGGGAGATTCGGAATTTCTCGCTCGACAACCAGACGGAACACGGCATCATCCACGGAGATGGTTACCTGCGGACTCGGGTCCGAGACCGGAGCTCTCCCGGACCCGAGCCGAAACCCGCGAACAGGCCCATTCTAGCGTGCGACTATCGGGACGATCGGAGCTCCGGGAAGACCCGTTCCGCCAACGACGCGGCCTCACCGGGCAGGGCGACGTAATCCCAGACGGACTGGACCGTGGCGCTCTCGGCGAATGCGTCACGAGTAGCCAGGGGCCGCCCCAGGATGTCGAAAATCCGGTATTCCCGCTCGATCCAGAAGTCGGCCATTCCCTGCACCGTGATGCCGTACTCGCCAATCGAGCGCGCGCCGAATTCGAACGTCACCACCGGTCGGAATCGCGCGAGAATCTCCGCGGCGCCGTGGAGTATGTGCAGTTCCCCGCCTTCGGCGTCGATCTTGATGTATGCGAGCGAAGCGAGATCGAGCGCGAACTCGTCGAGGCGCCGAATCTCGATCGGTATTCGTTCGAGCGTGGTCGCAACGTCATATTCCCGTTCCTTCAGGCCACTGTATCCAATGGCTTCGCGGGCGACGACGAACTCCGTTTGACCCGAGCGATCGCCCAGGGCGCATCCGTGGATCGTCACGACAGGCCAGAGGTCAGCCCACTCCCGGTCGAACGCGACGGCGAGAGATTCGCGACACATGGGCAACGGCTCGAAGGCCAGAATCCGGCCGGTGGGAGCGACACACCGGGCCATGGGGATCAGGTGTCGGCCCATGTGTGCGCCGACGTCAACTGCCACGTCCCCCGGACGGAGCAGGGACTCATAGATCGCCTGAACTCGGGCTTCGTAGTCCACCACACGTCTTCCCTTTCGGCCCGGCTCCGCCGACTTCCAAATTATCCCGGGTGGCCGCGTTCCCGAGCATCGAAGAGCCGGCGCAGCGTCGCGAACCAGCCCGTCGGCCTGCGCGCGGCCTGGAGATCCCGGCCGAGCTCCGCGACCCGCGACTCCAGCTCCGCCGTCCGGCCTTCCTCGCGGCCGAGCGCGCGCTCGAGCTCGGCGACCCGGAGGAGCGCCGATTCCAGACGCCCTTCGAGCTCTCCGGCCCGTCCCTCGAGCTCTCCGCGGCGGCGTTCCTTTTCGACAGTCAGCTCCTCGAGGACTTCGGCGCGCTGCCGCAGACTGGCGAGATCGGTCCGGAAGGACCCGCTCTCCTCGCGAAGCCCGGCAGCGATTTTCGCGAGACTCTCCTTATCGGCGTGGAGCTCCTCGATTTCCTTCCCGCGCGATTCGAGAGACGACTGCAGCAGGCGCGTCTGGTACTCGGCGTAGCGCGTGACCTCGTTGGCAAGCATCAGCTCCAGGCGGACCTGGTCATCGTCGAAAGGACGCAATTTCGCCGGATCGGCGAGAAAGTCGTGGTCCGCTTCGATCCCGTCGTACTGAACGTGCCACTCGCGCGCCCGCTCGCGCTCGAGGAACCTCCCCCGGCGCTCCGAGAAGACCTTTCGTCGGCCGTGGGCCTGGCCGCGGATCGGGTAGTGCCGGAGCAGAAACGGGATCGGGAAGACGCGCCGATTCGAGAGTCCCACCTCGTGCCCGCCCGAAGGGATGAGAGAGACCGGGCCGCCCGGATTCTTCCAGCACTTCAGCTGGTGGCGATCGAACTCGGCAGCCTCCTCCCAATACCGGAAGTGCTCGCGGGGATCGCCGCCCGAGAACTCGTCGTCGATCGGAGGAAAGTTGAAGACGCGAAAGTCGATGCAGTTGTAGCCGAGCCGGTCCACCCAGTGGATCGCGTCGCCGAGCTTCGTGCCGGGCCAAGGCGCCTCGCGGAACTCGTCGGCGTCGTGGTGGAGGAACCAGTCGGCGCCGAGCTTTTCTGCGAGCTCCTCTTTTCGCCGGAGGATCGCCGTCCAGTCGAACGGGTGCGCCTCCCCTTTCGGAAGTTCTGCGGGGAACTCTTCGATGTCGAGAAGGCCCTTGCCCAACCACTTTCTCGATTCGGAAACGGTGTCGTCGGTCGAGCGGTTGTCGATCAGGTAGACGTCCACTCCGTTCTCGATCAGGTGGCCGATCACCGACGAGATGATGTCTCCCTCGTTGTAGGCCGCGAGAAGCGCGATGACCCGAAAGGAAACGGTCATTCTGCGGTGATGCTCAGGAAATGTTGACACTCATGGGCGTATCTACATTCCAAGAAGACTGGGTAGACAGTGTGATTACGAGACTCGCCAGTCGGAGTCTCATCTCGAATCCTCCTTCTGGGTGAAAACGTGTCGACTTCCATGGAAGCGGCCGAACCTCATCATCCTTCAAGAAGAGCCTCCAGCCGCGCCTCCAGCTCGTCTCCACTCCAATCGCCGACCTCGAGCCGCGGAAGGGCCAGCCGATCGGAGCGCGCCGTCACCGGCTCCGTCCCGATCGCGCACGCCGCTTCGATGCCGAGCTCCCGCAGGACTTCCTGCGTGTCCGATCCCGGCCGGCCGACGGCCCCGGGACGGTCGAACGCCGGACGGCGTCCGAAGGGATAAGCAAGAGACACGATCCGGACGCCGAGACTCGCGGAGAGCGTCCGGACGTTGTCGCCGATCTCGTGTCTCAGCTCCTGCGCGGGAAGCGGGGCCAGAGACCGGTGACTCCAGCCGTGCGCCCCGATCTCGGCGAGCGGCTCCCGCGCGAGCGTCGCGACGTCCTGTTCGCTCATCCGGGGCGGAAAGGGACCGTCCCCCTGCGGGAGCTCGGCGAGCTGCCGCCGCCGATCCTCTTCGGCGGCGTGCGCCAGGCGCCAGTGGAGCTCCCGGGCTTCGTCGCCGTCCAAGCCCATCTTCTCGAGCGAGGCGTCGAGCTGCTCCCACCAGAACGACCTGCCGGCCGCGGCGCCGTCGCCGGAGAGGAAGAACGTCGCGGGGTTGCCGCTGTCCTTGAGAAGCGGAAGAGCGCGCGTCAGGTTGTCGCGGTAGCCATCGTCGAAAGTCAGAGCGATCGAGCGGTGCGGCACCCGTCCGTCTCTCACGGAATCGGTCAGCTCCCGAAGAGAAACCGGATGGAAGCGTTGGGCGAGACGATCGAGCTGTGCCGCGAAGTTCTCCGGCGAAACGCACAGGTGCCAGCGGTCGCGAGACGAGCGATCGATTCGGTGGTAGAGGAGAATCGCCGCTTTCCCGTCGGAGACGGCGGCGCGGGTCGCCGCGGGGCGAAGCGAGGACTCCTCCGCCTTGACCGCCCGGACGCAGAGCAGGACCGGGAAATACGGGTCGTTGTGGTCGAGCTCCTCTCGCCGGAATTCCTCGGCCGCGAGCCCGAGCAGAAATCCGCAACACGCGAGGACGTTGCCGTGCGCCTCGACCTCCACGTTGCCGCTCCCGAAGACGTCCTCGAAGAGCCGGCGCGCGGACGCCGGCGTGAAGCGCCAGAAGTCCCCGGCGAGCCCGGACTCGTAGTCGAGGCGGCTCACGCACGGAAGCGTCGCGAGAAGGACGCCGCCCGGCTTGAGCGCGCGGAAGGCGTTCCGGAGAACTTCCCGCACGTCGTAAATGATGTGGATGGTCTGCGTCAGGACGAAGCAGTCGTAACGCTCGGGCGGGAGCGAGCCCTCTTCGGCGAGGTCCGCGATGACGTTGGCGGAAGGATTGTCCGCCGCGATGTCCACGATGTCCAACGCATCCACGCCGCTGCCATAGGTCCGCGTGTACGTCGCTTCTTTGACTTCGAGGACGTGACCCCGGATGTCCTCGCGGCGGCCTTCGAGGAAACGCGCGATGTAGTAGCGGTCCACCGGAAGCCCGCGGTCGATCCCCCACGTGGCGCTGACGGGCTCGAGCCGACGGAGCTCTCCCCAGTCGATCGCGGCCCGCGCAGGTTCGGGGGGGCCGGCCAGGGCCGGGTCGATCGCGAACGCCTGGAGCGCGCGCCGCTGGCCTTCGAGGCCGAGCACGGCGTCGCGGAAGTGGCGTTCGAAGAGCGGACCATGCTTCTCGAAGAGCCGCGGCACGAGTCGCGGGCGCTCCTCCGCCTGCGGATTCCGGCGCCGGACGTGCGAGTTCACGAGCGGCCCGGGCAGGACGGCGCCGCGGCGTCCCCGAGCGGCGAGCCGGAGCACGAGGTCCCAATCCGCGTGTTCTTCCGTCGGCATCGCCTCGTCGTAGCCGCCGACCGCGACGAGGGCCTTGCGCCGCAGGACGGGAAAGCAGAAACGCCGACAACCGAGAACCGCCGGCAGCTCCGCGGATTCCGGGAAATACGTGAAGCCGGCGCCGTCGGAGTCCCGGACTCCAGGGCAGACGAAGTCGACCGACGGGTCTCCGTCCAGGATCGCCGTCGCGCGGGGAAGGCAATCCGCCTCGAGAGTCTGGTCGGAGCCCATGGCGAAGAGATAGGGCGCGCGGGCGACTCTCAAGCCCCGCTCGCGGGCGGCCGCATCGCCGACCCGGTCCGTGCGGATCACGGGAATCCCGGCCGAGCGATACCCCTCCAGCACTTGAAGCGTGACCGGATCTTCCGAGCCGTTGTCGACGATCACGACCTCGTCGTCCCGGGAGATCTGGAGGCTCAAGGACCGAAACGCGTCGGGAAGGTCTTTCCCCTGGTCCCGACAGGTCAGGACGGCGGAAATCCGAGGAGCGGCAGATTCCCTTCTCCGCATCCAGAGCCTCACTCGCCGGCTGGTTCCTCGCAACGCCCGGGATGCCTTCCAGCTGCGCGATTCGAGCACGCGGTGTAGCGTTTCTTCGAGAAAGGCGGCGCGCCGCTCTTCGTCCGGGTGCCCCGCGGGAGACGGGGAACGCCGGCTCTCCTCGATCTCGGTGGTTCGCGCCTCGATGACCTCGAGGACACCGGCCAGGTGCCGCTCGTACGCCTCCGGGTGCTTTTCGACGATGTACCGCACGAGGCGGGCATGATTCTCGGGAGCGGTGCAGGACGCGGTCATGGAGCGGGGCCGGATCCGATGACGGACAAGGATGTCCGGCACGATCCGGCCGCGCAGCCCTCTCTCGACGAGGCCGATCGCCAGGTCCCAACCTTCGTAGCCGGGCAGCGGCATCGCGTCGTCGAACCCTCCCACGGCGAGGAGCGCGTCTTTTCGCGTCAGGGCCGCGGCGCAAACCGTGTCCTCCGCGAGAAGGTTGGGAAAGTCGCAGGTTGGCGGAGTCCATAGAAAGCGCGACTCGCCGAAGCCGACGAGCCAGCACGACACGAACGCAAGCGACGGATCGGCTTCGAGCAGGGGCACGGTTCGTTCCAGGAACGTCGGATCGAACAGGTCATCGGCATCCAGGAAAGAAACGTAACGTCCGGCCGCTTCGCGGATCCCCAGGTTCCGGGTCCGGGCCAGGCCCTGGTTTTCCGTCCGAAGAATGCGCGTGAACGGCCGCCGATAGGAGGCGAAGAGGTGGCGTGTGACCGGATCCGTCGAGCCGTCGTCGATCAGGAGAATTTCGAAGTCCGGGTACGTCTGGTCGAGGACGCTCTGGACGGCATCGCTAACGTAAGCGCCGAGGTTGTAGCATGGGATGATGACAGAGACGGTCGGCGCGTTTCCGCTCATCGCTCCCTTCCGCGAAGGGACATTGGAGGGAATAGTATCCAAGCCCCGGCCGGAGGGGCGGTCGCCGGCCATCGCCGTTCTCGAGCGATTCGCGCTGACTGACCGTGGGACGGGAGCACGTTTCCCGACCGGCGGGAACGTAGCTTTTTTTCTTCAAGCGCTCCTTCCCTCCTCACGGTCGCGCTCGCGCTGCCGGGGCTCGGTTTCTCCAGCGACCACCGCGCCTTCCTGGCGATCCCGCGAATGCCCGCGACCGGTCTCCCGCTTGCCTCTCTGACGCCCTCTTCCCACAAATCCGGGCTGTCATATTGAGTGGATCGAAGAAGAGACAGGCAACATGAGTGCTCACGCCGATGACACAGCGCCTCCTCCGAACCCTGTCCGACGGGGGTTTCGTGACCGGCTCAGGCAGATTCCGTATCGCGCTGCCCTTGCCTATTACCGGCTCTGGCGGGCCGCTGGCGGTCCGGACTACGTCGATGAGATCACCTACTGGGAGGGCATTCTGAGCCAGCGTCCCTCATCGCTCTTCGATCGTCGTGTCCGCGAGGCCGCTTTCCCACCGGAGCTCCGCCATTGCGCGGCAGAGCTCCAGCGGGATGACGGTCGGCTCCCGCGGCTCCTGGAATTAGGGTCAGGGCCCGTGTCGATTCTTGCATCCGGGATCGATGAGGGGTTGTTCACCGTCGTCGCCGTCGACCCGCTCGCCCGACCCTATCGGTATCTCCTGAGGTTCTACGGCGTGACCTACCCGATTCACCCTCTGCCGGGTCGAGGCGAAACCCTCCTGAAACAATTCATCCCCGCCAGCTTCGACATCGCGTATTCAAGCAACGCACTGGACCACACACGTTCGCCACGGCGCTGCTTGGAGCAAATGTGCCAAGTGCTACGGCCAGGCGGCTTCCTCCTGCTCGAGGGGTTTGTTCGCGAGGGCACGCACGGGAACTGGACCGGTCTACACCAGCATGATCTCCTTACCGAGCACGGCAGCCTTACCCATCTCGATCGTGCCGGGCGGCACACGAATCTCACGGCGGACCTGCCGCTGACGTGCGTCTCGGAGCGAGTCTGCCAGTTCAAGGACCGCGGGATCGAGGCCTTCGGCTACGAGGTCTCGGCCGGCATGCCCCCAGACCCTCCGTGGAATTATCACGACTGGTACACGCTCCTCCTCCACCGGCTGTAGTGCGGGAGCCCACTCCGATTGGAAACCGGGTGAGAGTCTTCCTGCGCCCCTCGTCGGCGATCCCGCCCGCTCGGGTCCTCGAACCGGAGCCGGGCCGTCAGAGCGCCTGCGGCAGCGCGACGGGCTCGCCGATCGACCACCCGTGATACAGCTCGGTCACCGAAGCCGAGTCCCCGTCGCGCACCAGGCGTCCCTCGTGGATCCAGATCGCGCGGCGGCAATTCTCGCGCACGGCGGAGAGAGCGTGCGAGACGAGGAACACGGTCTTTCCCGCCTTGCGGAAATCTTCGATCCGGGCGTGGCACTTCACCTGAAACCGTTCGTCGCCGACCGCGAGCGCCTCGTCCACGAGCAGGATGTCGGGCTCGACGTCGGTCGCGACCGAAAAGGCGAGCCGGGCCGCCATGCCGGTCGAATACGTGCGAACTGGCGCATCGATGAACTCCTCGAGCTCCGCCCACTCCACGATCCGCGGGGTGCGGCGCCGCATTTCGGCGCGTGAGAAACCGAGAAGGGCTCCCTGGAGCATGACGTTCTCGCGCCCGGTGAGCTCGCCGTGAAAACCGAGGCCGAGCTCGAGCAAGGGAGCGGTCCGGCCCCAGACCACGACGCGACCCGCGGTCGGAGGCATCACCCGGGCGATCAGGCGCAGCAGCGTGCTCTTCCCGGCGCCGTTTCGCCCGACCACGCCGACCGTTTCGCCGCCCGACACTTCGAGCGAGACTTCCCGCAGCGCTTCGAACTCGTCGAAGTAGAGCCGTCGCTTGAGCCGCCGGATGGCGTATTCCTTCAGAGAGCCGATGCGCTCCCTCGGGATCCGGTATCGCACCGAGACCTTCTCGAGCAGGATCGCGGTCGTCGTCATCCGTTCTGAAAGGCGAACCGCTCCGCACGGTTCGAGAAGTAGATCCAGCCGGAGACGAACGTGACGACCGAGATCGCGACCGACACTCCCAGAAGCGCGGCGGACGGCAGGACGCCGTCGTACACGGGCTTGCGGAAGATCTGGACCAGATAGTAGAGCGGGTTCAACCACAGGGCGAAGCGGAACTTCGCCGGCACGATAGCCGGGTGGTAGACGATCGGCGTCAGGAAGAACCAGGTCTGCACGATCACCGTGTACATCTCGCGGACGTCGGAAAACCGGGAAGCGAACGTGAAGAGCCAGAGGCCGACTCCGGCGGCGAAGAGAGCCTCGATAAAGACGGCAACCGGAAGAAAGGCCCAGGTCGTGTAGATCGGAAAATGCGTCACGACCAGGATGATCAGGAGCGGCACGATCGACAGGGCCAGGTTGACGAGCCCGACGCCGACCGCGGAAGCCACGAAGACCGACCGGGGAATGTAGATCCGCTTCGCGATCTCGTTCGAGTCCTGCGTTTGCGACGCCGCGGTGGACGTCGTCTGCGAGAAGAATGCCCAGAAGATCGCACCGGTCATGAAGAAGACGGGGTAGTTCGTGATCTGCTGTTTCAAGATCGTCGAAAAAACGAGCGTCAGCGCGACCATGTTCAGGAGCGGAGCGAGCATCGTCCAGGCGATTCCGAGGACGGACCGCTTGTAGCGGACCTTGATGTCTCGGACGACGAGCTCGTGGACCAGGCCTCGGTACACCCAGAGCGCGCGGGCTTCCTCGAGCGCCCGCGAGCGGGACGCCGCCGAGTCGTAGAGGGGAACCGGCCCCGGCCGGAGCAGGACTTCCGAAGCGCTCAATCGATCGGGCCCCGGCCGTGTGCAGGCATCGAGCGATTTTACCCGACCGGCGCCGCAAAACCGAGCTTCGCCAGGGCCGCGCGAGCCCGCACGCTCCAGTCGTTCTGCCGCGCGCGGTCGCGGGCCCGCCGGCGAAAGTCTTCGGAGCGGCGCGAGCCGCGCGCGCGGTCGAGGAGGTCGGAGAAGCCGGACGCGGAAGAAGCGACCTCGACCTCCGGAACCGCTTCGCATTCCGGGATGGGCGTCGCAAGGACCGGAAGCGCCGCGGCCAGATACTCGTAGAGCTTGATCGGCGACGCATTCGATCCTTCGGCGCCGAGCCGGAACGGGATCAACCCCGCGTCGAACGCCGACAGGATAGAAGGAATCGCGCCGTAGGGCCGCGCCCCGAGAAGATGGAGGTTCGCCGGTCGCGCCGACTCGAGCCGGTCGAACGAATCGTCCAGCGGCTCGCCGACGAGGAAGAAGCTCCAGTCGGGACGCCGCTCGGCGAGCGCGGCGAGAAGGTCCGAGTCGACCCATCGCGCGAGCGCGCCGACGTAGCCGGCCGCGGGCCGGCCGCGGGCGCGGGCAATCTCTTCCGGGAGAAGGGACGGGTCGGCGGCCGCGGAGAAGCGGGCGAACTCGACGCCGTTGGGGAGATAGGCGGCATCGGCGCGCCGAACCTGGACCTCTTCGAGCAGAGAGCGCGAGACGGCGAAGACCGCTCGGGCCTCCTTCAACCCTCGTTCGTGGTTGCGCCGCAAAATGCCCCGCGGATGGGGAAAGACGTCGGGATGATCGATGACGTCATAGACGAGGCTCGTCCCGCGCGTCGCGCCGGGCGCGCCCTTCTCCGGCAGGTTGTAGGCGAACGACCAGACGACCCGGTTCGGCAGTGCGGAAGAGCCCGCCCCCGCGGTCGTGATCCAGAGGTTCTCTTCCTCGAGTCGGAGTCCGGACGTTCCCGGGCGCGCGGCCGGCGGCGAGTCCTCTTCGAAGACGACCGGGAAACCGAGCCGCGCGAAGGCCCGCGCGAGATGCTGCGGCCGCTGCACGAGAGCGACGTCCCATCCGATCGACGGCGGGAAGACGAAGACCGCGCCTCGCTCCTCCGCCCGTCGCGCGATTTCGTCGAACGATTCCGCGCCGGCGCCCCGTGCCGCGGCAGGGATCGGCGCTCCCCATTTCTCCCCGTATCGCCGCCGGTTTTCTTCGAAGATGCGCCGATACTCGACGTCGGGAAGCGCCCGGAAGCTTCCGCGCCCCGCGTGGTGCACGAAGGAGTCGCGCGCGACCGCGAGTCGCAGCCCCCCCGCCGCCAGGCGGCGGGCGTAGTCGTCGTCCTCGAACATCCCGATCTCGAAACGCTCGTCGAGAGGTCCGATGCGGTCGAAGACCTCACGCCGCAGGAGAGCGCAGAACATCGCCAGCATCGGGATGGGCTCGGCGCGGCCGGCCTGGGATCGCGTGAACCCCCGCGACCACGAGTCCAGGTGTCGGAGCTCGCGGTAGCCGACTTCGACCCTCGCCTCGTTGGCGATCTCGTTGGTGGACGGCCCGATCATGCCGATCGTGGGATCGCGCTCCAGGTGCCTCACGAGCGCCGACAGCCATCCGCGCGTGACCACGGTGTCGTTGTTCAGCAGGCAGAGGAACTCGCCGCGAGAAGCCGCCGCGGCCGCGTTGACGCCGGCGGCGAAGCTCCGGTTCTCGGGCAACAGGACGACGCGCACGCTCCCCCGACGTTCCTCGTCGCCCAGCCACTCGCGGGTCCCGTCCAACGAGGCGTTGTCCGCGACGATGACCTCGAACCGCGGCCAGTCCGTGCGCCGATCGATCGACCCGAGGCACATTCGCGTCCACGCGAGGCCGTCGTGAGTCACGACGAGGATCGAGACGAGCGGCCAGAGCAGCTCGAGGCGACCGGACAGCTCCTGGGCGCGGGCGTCCCAGGTGTTCTCCCGCGCGAAGGCGCGCCGGCGCGCGATCTCCTCTCCTCCGGCCGCCGCGGCGCTCGCGATCTGTCGCACGAACTCTTCCGGCGTCCGAGCGAACCGCACGAGGTCCCGCCCGGCAAGAGGTTCGAGAGCTCGCATCGGAGTCGCAACGACTCCGCGGCCGGCGGCGAGCGCCTCGTAGAGCTTGACCGGATCCGTCGCGTGGGTCAGCTCCGAGAGCCGGAAAGGAATCACCTCGACGTCGAACCGGCTCCGGATCGCGGGCATGTCGCGGTAGGGACGCTCCCCGAGAAAGACGACGTTGTCGCCAAACCGTGAAGCCGCGGGAGACCGACCCTCGAGCCCTCCGGCGATCTCGAACCGCCAGCCGGGGCGCAATCGCGCGACCGCGGAGAGAAGGTTGGAGTCGAACCAGTCGTCGACCGCGCCCGCGTAACCCACGGTCAGGCGACCCGGATCGGGAGCCGGATCGGCGAGGGCGCCGAAGAGCTTCGCGTCGGCCGCGTTCGCGAGAAGGCGCGCGTCGGGCCGGCTCTTCCGAAGCCTTTCCAGGAGCGGGCCCGACGTCGCGAGCACGAGATCCGCCGCCGCGACGAGCTCCGTTTCGGCGGCGGCGAGGGCTTCCGGCCGGTTCGACGGGAACGCCGAGTGCTCGTCGAGACAGTCGTAGACCACCTTCCAGCCAAAACGTTGCGCGAGAGCGCGGGCGAGCGGCGCCCAGAAGGGAGACTGGACGAGGAGCGCCGCCTCGTGGATCTCGAAGCGGTCGCGAGCCCGCGCGAGGGACTCGACCGCTCTCTGGAGCGCCGATCCGTCGAGGCGCCGGTCCGCCGGATCCTCGCGGCGCACGCCGGCGATCGGCAGGAGTGTCACACCGGGAGCCACTCCGGTCGGTTGTGCCGGTTCCGCTTCTCCCTCGAGCGACCCGTAGAAGATCCGATGGCCGCGGCGCGCGAGCGCTTCCGAAAGCTGCTGCGGGCGCTGCCGCCGGTAAGACCAGGCGATCACCGGCAGGACGACGACGTCCGGCCGCCCGGGGCGAGCTTCGTTCGGATCGAACTCGTAGAGAGGAATGTCGACCGGTGGCTTGCGGATCCCCAGAAGCTTTTCGGGCGCGAAGCGGCGCCGCACGGCGCGCCTCCACGACAGCGGCACGATGCGGCGGCCCCACGCGTAAATCCTCCCGCGCAGCCCCTTCTCCCAGTCGGGTCTCATGGCTTCATGGCCTCGCCGAGAGCCGGGCGGTCAACGTCTCCAGGCGCTCGCGGACGCGCCGGCCCGCCGGCTCGACCCCGTAGCGGGAGTGAATGCGCCGCCGCCCGACCTCCGCGCGCCGGCAGGCCTCCGGGAGGTCTTCGACGACGCGACGCATCGTTCTCGCCGCCTCTTCTTCCTCCGGCTCCGCCCAGCGGGTGCCGGGTTCGTACGGGCCGACGGTCCGATCGAGCTGGACGGGCTGGAACGGGACGGGAAATCCCACCGCTTCATCCACGAAGTCCCGGCTCCCGGAGTAGTCGGTCGCGATGACCGGCTTGCCGAGCAGCATGGCCTCGGCGATCACGAACCCGAACCCCTCGGCGCGGTGGAGCGAGACGTAGGCGTCGCATTCCGCAAGCAATCTTTCGATGTCCCCGCGCGACGCCGCTTTGGCGTCGATCTCGACGTTCGAGGTCTGTGCCGCCCGGCGTAGTGAGTCGAGGAGACCCGGAGCGCTTTCCGCGTTGCCCACCCTGACCGTCAGGCGGACTCCGCGGTCCGAGGGGAACCCTCGTGCAAAAGCGCGGACGGCTCCGAGCGGGTTCTTGCGCTCGACACCGCTCCGCGCGTCGCAGATCGTGAGGAACCGGAAGGGTCCTTCGGATGGGGTCCCTCCGGCGATGCGGGGATCGACGATCACCGGCGGGGGCACGACCGTGACGGGAATCGGCGAACGTCTCGCGATGGCGCGGCGGCAGAATTCGGAGGCGACCCAGATCTCGTCGAAGTAAGCGAACCGGTCGATCCAGCGCGCCGGAAAGGCTTCGGTCTCCCAGTACCAGTAAGCGGCGTTCGCGTGGCCGCGATGGAGGGCGGGCCCGCACATCTCGACGGTCGAGGCGGCCGCATCTGCGTTGACGTGGAAGAGGTTGGCAGCGTATGCCGCGGCCGCCCGCCGCGACGTTTCGAACCCGGCCACGTCGATTCGCGCGACCGCCAGGCCGGCGGCCTCGGCCGCCCGGGCGAGCCCGCGCGCGGACTGGCCGACGCCCGTCGGCGAGTCGAAGTATCCGATCACGTTCAGCCCGCGCGGGAGACTGCGGTCGAGCGCGGCCACGCGACGCTCTCCCGTGCGGACCTCGATGCCGAAGTCGCGCTGGAGCGCGTAACGGTGGTACGTCGCGCGGAGCCCAGCCGGGAGCAGGTCGCGCAGGAAGCGGCGAAGGTGAGCCGAGCTAGACAACGGCGACGCGGGGCGCCGCGGCCTCGAAGGGCTCGTAGGGAATGCCCGACAGCGCCGAAGCGATCCGTTCGGCCGCCCGGCCGTCGCCGTACGGATTTCCCGCCCCCGGCGGGGCACCGAGGTCGGAGCGGTCCGAGAGGATTCGCGCCGCCTCCTCGAAGATCCGCTCTTCGTCCGTCCCGACGAGCCGGGCGAAGCCGGCCTCGATCCCCTCCGGCCGTTCCGTCTTTTCGCGCAGGACGAGCACGCGCTTTCCGAACGTCGGCGCCTCCTCCTGGATCCCCCCGGAATCCGAGAGAACGAGGCGGCACCGCCGGAGGAGCCGCAGGAACGAACGGTAGTCGAGCGGCTCGATCCTCTCCAGGTTCCCGGGCGGGTCGATTGCCCGGACGCGGTCGCGCACGTTCGGGTTGGGGTGGACGACGTGGACGAAGCGCGTCCGCGGAAAGGCGCGCGCCAGGCGGCCCACTGCCGAGAGGATCCGATCGAGCGGCTCGCCGAAGCTCTCGCGGCGGTGGGCCGTCACGAGGACCAGGTCCTCTTCGGCCACTTCCCCGTCCCGGCGCGCGATCTCGTCCAGCGCATCGATGACCGTGTTGCCGGTCCGATGGATCCGCTCCGCCGCGACGCCTTCGGCAGCGAGAGCATCCGCGGCGCGGCGCGTCGGGGCGAAGCAGGCGTCCGCAACCAGGTCCACGACGCGGCGGTTCATCTCTTCCGGAAAGGGACGCGTGAGGTCGCCCGTGCGCAACCCCGCCTCGACGTGACCGACTCGGACGCCCCGATGAAAAGCGGCGACGGCCGCGCACATCGCGGTCGTCGTATCGCCCTGAACGAGGAGCCAGTCCGGGCTCTCTTCGACGAGAACTCGATCGAGCGCCACGAACGCGCGGGACGCGAGTTCGTTCGGCGCCTGGTCCGGCCGCATGAGATCGAGATCGACGTCCGGCTCGATCTCGAAGAGGGACAGGACGGAGTCGAGCATCTCGCGGTGCTGCGCGGTCGCGCAGACGAGCGTCTCGAAGCGGGCACGGTCCCGCCGGAGACGGCGGATCACGGGGGCCAGCTTGACCGCCTCCGGCCGGGTCCCGACGACGACCAGGATTCGGCGGGGCGACGTCATGCGTGCAGCGGCTCTTCCGAACTTCCTCTCTTCTCGCGAATTGTACCGCCGATGCTATCGTGACCCGGCGAATGCGCTCCCTCGCCGGGAAAAACGTACTCATCACGGGCGGCCTCGGTTTCATCGGCTCGAACCTCGCGATCCGGCTGCTCTCGGACGGCGCCCGCGTCGCCGTGTGCGACGCCATGATCGAAGGCTATGGCGGCAACCTCGCCAACGTCCGGGAGGTCGTGCACGATCTGGACATCCACATCTCCGACGTCCGCGACGAGGAGGAGATGGCGAAGCTCGTCGTCGGGCGCGACGTCGTCTTCCACCTCGCCGCGCAGGTTTCGCATGTGCTTTCCCTCTCGAACCCGTACCCGGACATCGACATCAACATCAAGGGCACTGCGGCCGTGCTCGAAGCTTGCCGGAAGCGGAACCCGGGGGCGCTGGTCGTGCGCTCCGGCACGCGCGGCCAGTACGGACCGGCCGTCACGCTCCCGGTCTCGGAAGAGACCCCGGCGAATCCGCGAGGAATCTACGAAATCTCCCAGCTCTCCGCGGAGATGATCTGCCGGACGTATACCCGCATTCAAGGAATTCGAACGGTGCCGCTTCGGCTGACGAACGTCTACGGGCCGCGCGGGCAGATGAAGCACTCGCACTTCGGCGTCGTCAACTGGTTCGTCCGGCTCGCCCTCGCCGGCGAACGGATCCCGATCTTCGGCGCCGGCCGCATCCTGCGCGATTTCCTTTACGTGGACGACTGCGTCGAGGCCCTGGTCGCGGCGGCGTGCGAGCCTTCCATGGTCGGCGAGATCGTGAACGTCGGAAGCGATCGGCCGTCGACTTTCCTCGAAGTGGCCGAGATCCTCCGCGACCTGGTTCCCGGAACCGAGATCGTGTTCACCGACTTCACGCCGGAGAGGAAGGCGCAAGAGCCGGGCGATTTCGTGTCGGACATCTCGAAGATCAAGAGGCTCGCCGGATGGGAGCCCCGCGTGGACTTGCGCGACGGCCTCGCCCGGACCGTCGAGTTCTATCGGGACCGGCGCGCGGACTACTTCTCGGCAAATCCTCGGTAAACTGACCCGCAACGATCCGATGACCACGATCCATCCGACCGCGCTCGTCGCGTCTTCCCGCGTCGGAGAGGGAACCCGCATTTGGGCTCACGTCAACGTGCTCGCGGGCGCCACGATCGGCCGCGACTGCAACATCTGCGATCGCTGCTTCGTCGAGAACGACGTCGTGATCGGCGACCGCGTGACGGTCAAGTGCGGCGTTTCTCTCTACGACGGAATCGAGCTCGAAGACGACGTCTTCGTCGGGCCGGACGTGTCCTTCCCGAACGATGCACGGCCCCGGAGCGGCCGGCGGCCCGACGCCTATCGGCGGACCCGGATTCGAACCGGAGCGAGCCTGGGCGCGGGCTCGATCGTCCTTCCGGGCGTTTCCGTCGGGCGGTGGGCGATGATCGGTGCGGGGGCCCTCGTGACCCGCGACGTCCCGGACTTCGCGCTCGTTTACGGAAGTCCGGCCCGGGTGCACGGGCACGTGTGCCGCTGCGGGGAAAGCCTCCGATTCAACGACCGGAAGGCGGCATGCGCGTGCGGCCGGCGATACGAGATGCAGCCGGACGGGTCGATCGCGGAGGTCCCGGCCTCTTGAGAGAGATGGCCGCGGCGGCGGCCGCGCGCGTCTTCGAGGAGAAGACTTGAGCGGCGAGCGGGTTTCCGTCGTCGTCCCGGTCTATTTCAACGCGGAGACGCTGGCTTCGCTGGCCGCGAGGCTTCGCGAGGTCGCGGAGAAGAGCGACTTCGACCTCGAGGCGATCTTCGTGGACGACGGTTCCGAAGACGCCTCCTGGGAGCGAATCCGGACGATCGCGACGGATTGGCCGGCCGCGCGTGGAGTTCGCCTGACCCGCAACTTCGGATCGCAGATGGCGATCGTCGCGGGCCTGCAGGAGACGACCGGCGTTGCCGCGGCCGTTCTGTCGGCGGACCTCCAGGAGCCGCCGGAGCTTCTGCCCCGCATGGTCGCGGCGTGGCGGGAGGGGGCGACCGCGGTCCTCGCGGTTCGGACCGCGCGGCCGGAGTCGTGGCCGACGCGCGCGGCCGCGAACGTCTACTACCGCACTCTGAAGCGGCTCGCCTTCGAGTCGATGCCGGCCGGCGGCTTCGATTGCTTCCTCGTGGGCCGGCCGGTGATCGAGTTTCTGACCGGGAGCCGGGAGATCCACACCTCGCTGCCGGGTCTCATCCTGTGGGGAGGCTTTCCCGTGACGCTCGTCCCCTACGAGCGCATCGCACGCGGGGAGGGGCGCTCACGCTGGACGTTCGCGAAGAAGGTGAAGTTCTTCCTCGATTCGGTGATCTCGTTCTCCTATGCGCCCCTGCGCTGGATGTCGATGCTGGGGGCGATCTTCGCGATGGCCGGATTCGCCTACGCGGTCCTCTTGATCGTGCTCAAGGTCTTCCATGATCAGCCGATCCAGGGATGGACCTCCCTCATGGTCGCACTCGCCTTCTTCTCCGGCGTCCAGCTCCTTTCGCTCGGCGTGCTGGGCGAATACCTCTGGCGGACGCTCGACGCCGCGCGCGCGCGGAAAGGGTTTCTCGTGCGGGAGCGGACTCCACCCGGACCTTCTCCCCCGAGGGGGAAGGGAAGCGAAGAACCCTAGGCGAGCGCGCCCAGGACACCTTCGGCGACCTTCCCGACCTCCTCGTCGCTCAACTGCGGGAACATCGGCAGCGCGAGCACCTCTTTTGCAGCCTTTTCCGACTCGGGAAAGTCGCCTTGGCGGTACCCCAGGTCGGCAAAGCACTCCTGGAGGTGAAAGGGGACGGGATAGAAGACGGCTGTCGAGATTCCGGCTTCGGCGAGCCTGTTGCGGACGCGATCGCGATCGCGAACGCGGACGACGTACTGATGAAAGACGTGCCGCCGGCCGACGGCGACCGTCGGAAGAACGATCCGGCCGGAGACTTCGGCGTCCCAGAGCATCTCCGCGTAACGGCCGGCGATCGCGATACGCCGGGCCGTCCACCCCTCGAGATACGGGAGCTTCACGAGAAGCACGGCGGCCTGGAGGGAATCCATCCGGAAGTTCCCGCCGACGCGCGAGTGATGGTAGCGCTCCGATTCGCCGTGGAGCCGCAGGGTCGAGACGAGCGCCGCCAGGTCGTCGTCGTCCGTCGTGACGGCGCCGGCGTCTCCCGCGCCGCCCAGGTTCTTCGTCGGGTAGAAGGAGAACGCTGCCATCTTCCCCATCGTGCCCGCCGCCCGGCTCTGACAGGTCGCGCCCACCGCCTGGCAGGCGTCTTCGACGATCGGAATCTCGCCCGCGATTTCCTGGATCGTGTCCATGTCGGCGCACTGTCCGTACAGATGCACGGGAACGACCGCCTTCGTGCGGGGAGTGATGGCGGCGGAGAGCCGGTCGGCGTTGATGTTGAAGGTGTCCGGCTCGATGTCGACGAAGACCGGCCGGGCCTTCAGGCGCGAGATCGCTCCGGCGGACGCGAAAAAGCTGAACGGGCTCGTGATGACCTCGTCCCCCGGGCCGATGCCGAGTGCCATCAGGGCGACGAGGAGCGCGTCGGTCCCGGAAGAGACACCGAGAACGTGCCGGACCCCGATGCGTTCTCCGAACGCCTTCTCGAACTCGGCGTTGACGGCGCCGAGAATGAATCGGCCGGACGAGAACACCTCTTCGACGCGGCACGTGATCGCGCGCTTCAGGTCCTCGTCGTAACGGGTCAGATCGAGAAGCGGGACCGGTTTGTCGGGATTCACGACCCGAATTCTACGGGCAAAAAAAAGGGCCGGCCGCGCTCCCGCGCGTGCCGGCCGCTGGAGGGCCGAGGCTCAGTGGAAATGCTTTGCGCGTTCCGCGCAGACGCCGTTTTCGCGCAACGCCCTGTAGTTCGTCAGTTGGTCGGGAGAGAGAACCGCCTCGAACCGGGTCTGAAAGCGCTCGTGCTCGGTTCGGATCTGCTCTCCGACTCCGTGGGCTGCGATCACCAGACGTCCGATCGCTGTCGGATCCGGAGTTGCGGCCTGGAGAGCCGCGTCGATCTGCTCGTGAAAGCCCCGTCGCTGGACGAAGAGCGGCTGGACCGCGGCACCCAGGTCCGAGCGCAGCTGCGCGATCGCGGTCTTCTGGGCGTCGCTCAATCCGAGCGCGTCCAGGCACGCGGAGTTGACTCCCCCTTTGCCGAGCTCCAGGAAGCCGGGAGGCGGACCTCCTCTCCGTCCGGACGTCTGCGCCGCGAGCACTCCCGCCAGAAGGAACGCGAGCGCGAAAGAAGCGGTCGATTTCTTCATGTGGTGGTCTCCCTTCGGTCCCCGAAGAGGGGATTCCGGTTTGAACTGCGAAAGTCGGGCGGAGTTGCTGTCACCTCCGGTCTCGGAGTGGCAACGGCCGGTCGGCTGCTCTCGAGGGTATCGAGTTCCGGGCGTGGGCCGAGGATCACCTCGACCAGCGCGAGCAGTAGCGGCAGAAGGGTCAGCGTTGCGGCGGCAGTCACCAGGGAACCGCCGAGAAGCGGGGGGACGAGGTCACCGAGCTTTCTCGAATTCACAATCGGAGCGTACGGAACGCGTCCGCGAGCGGTCTTCACGCGAACGAAAAGTCTCTGTAAGCGATGTAAAGGGGAGGCTCAGCCCGCGAACTTGTACCCGAGACGGTGGACGGTCAGGATGAACTCGGGGTGGCCGGGGTTGCGCTCCAGCTTCTGGCGCAGAGACGAAACGTGGACGTCGACGGTTCGCGTGACCGGCGTGGCGTCGTAACCCCACACGTTGTCCAGGAGCTCGTCTCGCGTCAGGAGCTCGCCCCGGTGAGCGATGAAATATTGAAGGAGCTTGAATTCGAGCGCGGAGAGCGAGACCGGCTGGCCTTCCCGCGACACCTCCGCGCGGCGGAAATCGATCTGGATGTCGCCGAAGGCGTAGGTTCCCTCTCCCGCAGCGACCGGGGCGCGCCCGCGCCGCAGGAGCGCTTCGACGCGGGCCACGAGCTCGATCATTTCGAACGGTTTCGTCAGGTAATCGTCAGCGCCGAGCCTCAATCCCACGACCCGGTCGACGACCTGGGAGCGGGCAGTCAACATCAGGATCGGCGTCTGGATTCCGCGCTGCCGAAGCTCGCGGCACACGTCGAAGCCGCTCTTTCCCGGCAGCATGACGTCTAAGATCAGCAGATCGACGAAGCCCGCGCCCGGGTGAGCGAGCGCCCGCTCGCCGTCGCCGATCGACTCGACGTCGTAACCCTCCGACCGAAGCCGATCGCTCAAAGTGGTCACGAGACTCGGCTCGTCCTCGACCAGCAGAATTCGGCGCGCGATCCGCTCGGCCGCCGCCCCGTTCGCTTTCACGAAACCGGCGCCTCTTCCCCGCCGCCGTTTTCCGCCGTCGGGATCCGAATGGTGAACCGGGCGCCCCCGCCGTCGTTCGACTCGACCGTGACGGTTCCCCCGTGGCCCTCGACGATCGGCCGGACGAGGGCAAGGCCCAGTCCGCTTCCCGCAACGCCGTCCACCGGATGAGATTCACCCCGATAGAACGGCTCGAAGATGTGCCGCCGTTCGGATTGACGAACCCCGGGGCCGCGGTCTTCGACGGCGATCGCGATTTCCGGGCGGGCGCCGTTCCTCGAGATCGAGGCGCGTACCCGCATCCATCGCTCGTCCCCCCCGTATTTGATCGCGTTGTCGATCAGGTTCTGGAGCGCCCGGCCGATCGCGTCTTCGTCCGCGAGAACCGCAGGCAGGTCGGGTGCCACGTCTCGCTCGACGCGGATGCCTTTCTGTTCCGCGGCGAGACGGCAATTCTTCAGCGCGGAGTCGACGATCCTGGCGACCGGCACGGGCCGCATCCGGTAGGCGCGAAGTCCGGACTGGATCCCCGCGAAGTCGAGCACGCGCGTGACCATTTCGGAAAGGCGCCGGCCTTCGCTCTCGATCATCGATCCGTAGCGACGGACCTGTCCATTCTCCGCGACGACGCCGTCCGCGAGGTTCTGACCCGCCGACCGAATCGCCGTCAAGGGCGTGTGGAGCTCGTGAGACATTGCCGCGACGAAGTCGATCTGCTGGCGCGCCAGGCGCTGCGCCCTCCGCGCCGAGACGACCAGCATTGCGACGCTGCCGGCGAGCACCGCGAGAATGCCGAAGCTGACCACGAGGTTGCGCCGCCGCGTCCCTGCGACAGCGGCGTCCAGCGAGCCTCCGCGATGGATCGCGACGAGACGCCAGGGGCTCTGAGCGAACCGGTCTTCGCCGCCGACGCCCGCGCGCCAGGCCGGGCGCGGCGGAGCCCCCTCGAAGCCGGAAGGCGAATTCTGTCCGCGCAGCTTAAAGGGCGAAGGCCGCCGGTCTCCCATTTCGGATCGGCGGGATTCCTCGAAGATCCGAAACGTCAGCAGGTCCGCGGTTGCATCGCCCGCGCGAAACGAAACGGTGTTCGCATCTTCCGAGGCGTAAATCGGATGCGCAATGTCGGTTCGACGGACGACGGCGAGGTCGTAGTCCGGGAGGCTTCCGTGTCCGAAATATCGCCGCTCCAGATCGGGGAAGAGCGTGCCCGCCAGGTAGGGCACGTCCAGTCGCGCGATCAAGAAACCGCGGGCGGCAGCCGGCACCTCCCCCGGTCCGGCCGGTCCGGCGCGCCGCTCGCGCAGGACGAGCGCGGGGACCGTCCCGTCGATCGGATCCGGAAGACGACGCCGCCGTTCGAGGCCGGTGCCGTTCGTTTCGGTCTGCGGGTTCTGCAACCGGAGGCGAACCGGTTCGAGCTCCGCCGGCCAGGGAACGGCGACAAGATTTCTCAAAGCCGGATCGAAACGGGAGAGGATGACCTCGCCCGCGGCCGGCGTTTCCGCGCGATAGAGGTCGGCGACGAGCGGCAGCGCCCCGGAACGCACGAGGCAGTCGTATTTCCGCGCGACCGGGTTCTCCGGGTCGTCCGATGCCGGGGACCGGAGACACGCGACGACGTGGCCGACCTCGCGATCGAAGTCGGCGGCGAAGCCGGATGCCGCTGCGCCCAGGCGCGTCCTGGCCCGGTCGCGCTCGGCCTGCGCGACCTGGCCGAGCCAGCGGTATTGCATCGACGCCAGAACCGCCAGCAGGACCGCGAGGACGCCGGCTCCGGCGAGAGAGAACCGCGAGTTTGTCGACGAGAGTGTCACGCGGGTCGAGTGTACTCATCCCCGCGCGCCGGAGCCTCCGAACTTCCCAGAATTTACAGCGTTTACAGATTCCTTTCGTTTCTCTGAAGACCGGACGGGAGGGCGGTCCGTACCTTTCGACCATGGGCGGCGTTCGGGGTCGAGCGGCGTAAGGAGGAATTCCCATTCGAATCTTCGCCGCGACAACGATCGCCGCCGCTCTTCTGCTTCTCCCGCACGCGGGACTCGCGATCGGACCGGGCGACCTCTCGGGCACCTGGAAGCTCGACCGGGAGCGATCCGACGATCCGACGAAGAAGCTCCGTGAGGGTGGAGGCCCGTCCGGGCGGGGCTCCGGCGGCGGAGGCGGTGGCTTTCGCGGAAGACGGGGAGGCAGCGGCTTCGGTGGCCATCACGGCCGCCCGACCAACGAAGGCGAAGAGAACGGCGGGACCGACTTCTTTGAGGACAGCCGGGCGTTCGATCTCCTGGCGATCGTGCATCGCGATCCGGAGCTCCGGATCACCGACGGACTCGGGCGGGAGCGCGTGCTCTACACCGACGGCCGCAAAATCGAGGAAGAACGTTCGGCCGGAACGATGAAGATCCGGGCGAAGTGGAAGGACGGGCGAGTCGTGGTTGCGACCACGCCGGAGCACGGACCGAAGATCACGGAGACGTACGCCGTGACAGCGGACGGCTCCTCGATGACGGTGACGACGACGATCGAAGGACGCGGGCGGGATCTGGAATTCCGCCGCGTCTACGACGCGGTGAAGTGATTTACGTTCCCGGTTTCCGTTTCCCGCCTTACGGTTTCCGCCTCAGCAGGTGCGCCGTGAATCCGTCGGTGCGCGCATCGGGAAGGAGACGAAACCGCGCGCCGTCGACGAACGGGCGGAGCGGCCGGGGCGGCTCGATCGGCATCGGCGAGAGGTCGGGCCGCGCCGCGAGCACCTCGTGGACCACGCGCTCGTTCTCCTCTTCTTCGAGGCTGCACGTCGCGTAGAGAAGACACCCTCCCGGCGCAAGGAGCTCTGCGGCGCAGGAGAGCGCTCGAGCCTGCAGGCGCGAGAGCTTTTCGATTCCGGCGGGGCGGATCCGGTAGCGGATCTCCGGGTTCTTGCGGAGCGTGCCCGTGCCGCTGCACGGTGCATCGAGTAGCACCCGATCGAACCGTCGCCAGGGGAGCGGCGGAGCGAGAAAGTCCGCCGCGACAGCCCCCGCTTCCGGCATCCCGAGGCGGCGGGCGTTCCCGGCGAGACGAGCGAGGCCCGCCGTCGACCGGTCGAGGGAGATCGTGCGCCGGGCCCGGCCGAACGCGAGGGCGGCGAACGACTTTCCTCCCGGCGCCGCGGCGACGTCGACGAGCACGTCTCCGGGCGGAAGGAGAAGAGCGAGCACCTGCGCGCCGACGTCCTGCACCGTGAAGTGTCCTTCGGAGAGAAGCCTCGAGCCGAGCGGATTGCCAGAGACGACCGAGAGCCCGAGCGGGGAAATCCCGGAAGGCTCCGTCGCGATTCCCTCTCGCGCGAGCGCTTCGCGGAGCGTTTCCCGATCCGTGCGGCGCGGATTGACGAGGAGGTCCATCGCGGACGCCGAGTTGTCGGCGTCGAGGATCCGGCGGGCGGTCTCGCGGCCGAATCGCTCCATCCAGCGCCGCACGAGAAACTCGGGGTGAGATGTCTCGGAAGCGAGCTCCGCGGCGCTCGCACCGGGCCCCGCCGCCGGCGGGGCGCGTCCGGCGAGCCGGCGCAGCACTGCATTCACGAGTTTCGCCGCGCGCTCTCCTCCGCTCTCGCGGGCGTGACGGACGGCTTCGTCGACGGCGGCATAGGCGGGGACCCGGTCGAGGCGGCGGATCTGGTACAGCCCGACCTCCAGGATCTCCCGCAGGTCCGTCGCGAGCCGCGCGAGTGGGGCGCGCGACACCGACGCGAGCTCCGCGTCCAGCGCGGATCGGTTCCGCAGCACGCCGAAGACGATCTCGCGAAGGAGGTCGCGGTCGGGGGCGGCGAGATCCCTCTCGCGAGCGGCGAGGAGGGAGGGGACCTCCGCCCCGCTCCGGACCACCTCCCGCACGATCTCGGCGGCGTGCACGCGTACGGGAGAGGGCGGCCTCGCGACCATCAGCCGCTCTCGAAGCGAGCCGGGAGCGCCGGGAGCCCGCGGAGGAACTCGGCGCCGGAGACGGCCCGCCGGCCTTCGCGCTGAACCCGCACGAGGCGAAGAGCCGTCCCGCCGCCCGCCGCGACCTTCGCGTCGTTCCCGTCGAGCCAGACCGTCGCCGGCTCGCGCTCGGCGGTCGCGTCCCGATCGACCTCGAGTTCGATCAGCTTGACCCGCCCGCCGTCCAAAAAGCTGTGGAGGCCGGGCCACGGCGTGAACGCGCGGCGCCGTCTCTCGATCCGGGCGGCCGGCTCGTTCCAGTCCACCAGCGCGTCCTCCCGCCGGATCGGGTGCGTGAACGTGGGCTCCCCCTCCTGCGGCCGCGCCTCGACCATCCCCGACTCGAGCGCGCGCAGAGTCTCGACGAGAAGGCTTGCTCCTTCGCGCGCGAGGCGGCCCGAGAGCGCTTCGGCGTCCTCCCGCTCGCCGATCGAGACGATCCTCGCGAGATAGAGAGGACCTGCGTCGAGCTCGGGAACGACCTTCATCGTCACGACACCGGTCTCGCGATCTCCGGCGAGAAGTGCGGAGGAGATCGGCGAGGCGCCGCGGTGTCGCGGAAGAAGGGACGCGTGGACGTTGACACAACCGAGTGGCGGCAGGTCCAGGATCTCGCCAGGCAGGAGCTTCCCGTACGCGACGATCGCGATCGCGTCGGGTCGCGCGGCGGAGAGAAGCTGGAAGAACGGCTCGTTGCCGCGCAGGCGTTCCGGCTTCTCGATCGGGATTCCCTCCCCGTGAGCGACCCCGGCGACCGGCGAGGGACGCGGCTGCCCGCTCCTCCCGACCGGTCGGTCCGGCTGCGTCACGACGAGCGGGACCTCGAAACCCGCGTGGACGAGGGCCTCCAGAGAGGGCACCGCGAACCGCGGTGTTCCAAAAAAGACGACGCGCATGCCGCGTCGTAGCCTACTTTGAACCGGGAATTTCGAACCTCGAGGGCGGCTACCTTGGTTGCCGGTCCACTTCCTCGAAGTAGTCTTCCGCGACGAGGACCTCGCGCGGCTTCGATCCCCGAGGCGGCCCGAGCAGGCCGTCGCGCGACATCATGTCGATCAGCTTTCCGGCTCGCGAGAAGCCGACGCCCATCCGGCGCTGCAGGAACGAAATCGACGCCATCTTTTCCTTGATCACCAGCCGCGCGGCCTCGTCGTAGAGCGGGTCCGTTTCGTCGCCCGCGTCCTCTCGGTGCGAGACCTCGGTGCGGTCCTTCGTGATTTCCTCGTCGTAGTGCGGTTTCGCCTGCTTCTTCAGGAACCGAACGAGCCCGGCCGTCTCCTGAATCGAGACGTACGCACCGTGAACGCGCGTCAGGCGCGAGGTCCCCGGCGCGAGGAAGAGCATGTCGCCGCGCCCGAGAAGCCGCTCGGCGCCGTTGCCGTCCAGGATGACGCGCGAATCGATCTTTGACGACACCTTGAACGCGATTCGGGAGGGCAGGTTCGCCTTGATCAGCCCGGTCAGGATGTCCACCGAAGGCCGCTGGGTGGCGACGACCAGATGGATTCCGACCGCGCGCGCCTTCTGGGCGAGGCGCACGATCGACTCCTCGACCTCCTTCGGCGAGGTCATCATGAGGTCGGCGAGCTCGTCGATCACGATCAGGATGAGAGGCATCGCCTCGAGCTTCAGGTCCGGATCGTCGGGATGCTGGTCGCGCACGCGCGCCACCGCCTGGGGGTCCTGGATGGCCGCGTTGTACTGCTCGGCGTTGCGGACCTGTCCGAGGTCCGAGAGCCTCTGGAATCGCTCCTCCATTTCGCTGACCGCCCATCGGAGCGCGTTCGCCGCCTTCCTCGGGTCGATGATGATCTTCGTCCAGAGGTGCGGAAGATCCTCGTAAATCTCGAGCTCGACCATCTTCGGGTCGATCAAGATCAGCTTGACCTCGTCCGGCCTGGCCTTGAACAGGATCGAGGTGATGAGGGCGTTGATCGCGACGCTCTTGCCCGAGCCGGTCGTCCCCGCGATCAGAAGGTGGGGCATCGCGCGCAGGTCGTTCACGATCGGTTCGCCGTGGATGTCCTTTCCGAGGGCGAGCGTCAGGAGCGAACGCGACGACTGGAACTTCTCTGACTCGAGAACGTCGCGAAGCGCGATGATTTCGCCTCCTCCCGGGTTCGGCACCTCGATGCCCACGCTCGCCCGTCCGGGGAGCCGCTCGATCCGGATCGACTCCGCCGACAGGGCGAGCGCGAGGTCTTCGGAGAGGCCCATCACCTGGTTCACCTTGATGCCGGCGGCGGGCCGGAACTCGTAGGTGGTGACGACCGGCCCCGGATGGTATTCCGCGATCTCCCCCTCGACCCCGAACTCGGCGCATTTCGCGGCGATGGCCCGCCCCGTCTCCGCAAGAGTCTTGCGATCGACCGCGCCCACGCTCTCGCGCTTCTCGAGCAGCGACACGGGCGGGTATGTGTAGCCGTCGACCGGCATCGGAAGGCGTTGCTGCGGCGGCGGCGCGGCCTTTTTCTTCGGAGGCGGCGGGCCTCCCGCCGGTCCCGTCGACGCGACCGTCTTCTTCGTGATCGAGAACTTACCCGGCCCGGGCAGTTCCCGCAGGAAGGGGGGCGAATCGTCGGTCGCAAAGGGCACGTCCTCGAGCGAGATCCCTTCCCGCTTCGCTTTCTCGAGATGCTTGGTGACGACCGTGCGGCGAAGGCGTTCCTTGGTCCGCCGGTCGCGGGTGCGCGCCCACCCGAGCTGGAAGCGCGAAAACAGACCGGCCAGCCGGACTCGAAGGCCGAACAAGACGTCGGCGAGCGAGACCTGGGTCGAAAGAGGCACGGCGATCAGGATGAGCGTGACGACCAGGAGGACCGCGCCGGTCGTGCCGAGTCGGGATCGCGCGGCTTCCGAGACCGCGCGCCCGACGATCCCTCCGGCTTCCGCGTCCTCCCCCGCCAGCGGCCGCCTTCCAAAGGCCAGCGAGAGCAGGGCCGGCACCGCGAGAAAGAGGAGCGCGATGCCGAACGCCTTCGAGCCGCGGTTTTCGAACGGCCTCGAGGCGAACCGCCGAACGCCCCAGAACGAGAGAAAGACCGGTACGGTCCACGCCGCGAAACCCAGAGCCTGGTAAAGCGCGGCCGAAAGAGAGGCGCCGAATCCTCCGATCCAGTTCGTCGGCGACTCGAGCTCTCCCGTCGTCAGAGAGAACAGATTCGGGTCGCGGGGGTCGTAGGAGTACAGCGAGAGGAGGGCAAGCACCCCGGCGAGCAACAGAAGGACGCCCAGGGCCTCGCTCGCGGCCCGGCTCCGAAAGAAGTTTCCTCCCACCAAGTCGCTCCATTATCGGACGGAATCGGCGCCGGGAGAACGCCGACTTCGCGAAACGAGGATTTATGCTCGGGGCCGGCGAACGTGGCGAAGAAGAAAGTCCTCTTTCTCTGCACCGGCAACGCGGCGCGAAGCCAGATGGCCGAAGCGATCGCCCGCGCCTTCTACGGCGACGTGATCGATCCGGTCTCCGCCGGCTCGCGGCCGGCCGGTTTCGTGCACCCGCTCGCGGTCCGGGCGATGGCGGAGCTCGGGGTCTCGATGGAGGGCGCCACGTCCAAAGGGGCGGAGGAGTTCCGGAACGAGCCGTTCGACGTGGTCGTCACGGTGTGCGATTCCGCCGCCAGGGACTGCCCGACCTGGCCCGGCGCGAAACGGCTCGAGCACTGGCCGATCGAGGACCCCTCGTGGGGACCGGACGACCCGGCGACCCGATTCGGCCGGTTCGAGGAGGCCCGCGACGAACTGCGGCGCCGGATCGACGACCTCGCGGCGTCGCTCCGGGAATCCCCGACCTAGAGCGCCTCCGCCAATCCTCGGACTAGAGTCATGCCGTATCGCCCCGAACGGGCGAAGGAGGCAACGGCATGCGGGTCGGAGTTCTCACCGGAGGAGGGGACGCGCCGGGCTTGAACGCGGTGATCCGGGCGATCGTGCGCAAAGGCGAGAAGACCTACAGCGATGAATTCACCGGTTTCGCGGACGGGTGGCGGGGCGTGCTCCAGGGAATGGTCGTCCCGCTCACCTCGGAAGGAACGCGCGGGATCCTGCCGCGCGGGGGGACGATCCTCGGGACCTCGCGGACGAATCCCTTCAAGATGGAGGGCGGGCTCGAGCAGGTGGAGGCGACGATCGCCCGGCTCGGCATCGAGGCCCTGATCGCGATCGGCGGCGAGGATACGCTCGGCGTGGCGCAGAAGCTGGTCGGCCGTGTGTCGGTCGTCGGCGTGCCCAAGACGATCGACAACGACCTCTCCGGCACCGAGGTCACCTTCGGCTTCGACACCGCCGTTCAAATTGCCGTCGATGCGATCGACCGGCTCCACACCACTGCCGAATCACACAATCGCGTCCTGGTCTGCGAGGTGATGGGCCGGCACGCCGGGTGGATCGCGACCTATGCCGGGATCGCCGGAGGTGCGGCCTACATCCTGGTGCCGGAGCGGCCGTTCGACGTCGTCGCGGTCTGCGAGAGCCTGCTCCAGAGGCACCAGAAAGGCCGGTACGCGTCGATTGTCGTCGTCGCGGAGGGTGCTCTGCCGAAAGAAGGCTCGATGGTCGTGCAGTCGCGCGAGGTGGACGAGTTTGGCCACGTCCGGCTCGGAGGCATCGGCGACGTGCTCGCGCGCGAGATCCGGCAACGGACCGGGTTCGACACGCGGGTGACCGTGCTCGGTTACGTACAGAGGGGTGGAACGCCGACCGCCTTCGACCGCGTCCTCGCGACACGCTTCGGAATCGCCGCGATCGACGCGGTTCACGACGGAGCCTTCGGCCAGATGGTGGCGCTTTCCAGCGGGAAGATCGTTCGCGTTCCCCTGGCGGAGGCGGTGGGCAGCCTGAAGACCGTCGACCCCGATCTACTGGGAGTCGCGGAGGTCTTCTACGACTAGCGATGCTGGCAGTCGCCGCCCAAGGGTATGGCGTAAGAAGGGCGTAACTGCTACGCTCGGCCGGTGACCTTTCGGCGCGTCTCGAATCCTCCGAACCCGTGGGCGACGACCGAGGTCGAGTGGCTGGGCGAGCCCCCGCCGGCGGAGCTCGAAGTGTACGAAGAAGAGGCGAAGCGCGCGCTCGCCGAGAACGAGAGCCCCGACGTCGGGTTTCGCTGGAGCCTGAACCCGTATCGCGGATGCTTCCATGCGTGCTCCTACTGCTACGCGCGCTCGAGCCACCAGTACCTCGGCTTCGGCGCCGGCACCGACTTCGACCGCAAGATCGTCGTCAAGACCAACGTCGCGGAGCGCCTGCGCGAGGAGTTCCGGCGCCCTTCCTGGAAGGGCGAGGTCATCGCGTTCTCCGGCAACACGGACTGCTACCAGCCGCTCGAGGCGGTTTACAACCTGACCCGCCGTTGTCTCGAAGTCTGCCGGGCGTTCCGCAATCCGGTCGGAATGATCACGAAAGGCGCGCTCATCCGGCGGGATATCCCGCTCCTGGCCGCGATGTCGCGCGAGACGAAGGTCTCCGTGTCGCTCTCCATCCCGTTCGCGGACGACGCGACCGGGCGCGCGGTCGAACCGGGCGCGAGCCTCCCTTCCCAGCGCTTCGAAACTCTCCGGATGCTCTCCGACGCCGGGATCAAGACGGGCATCGCCATCGCACCGGTGATTCCGGGTTTGAACGACAGCCACGTCGCGCCGCTGCTCCAGCGCGCGCGGGCCGCCGGCGCGCAGAGCGCCTTTCTGGTCCTGGTCCGCCTCTCGGGCCAGACCCTCCCGGTGTTCGAGGCGCGGCTGGAGGAAGCCTTTCCCGACCGCGCCCGGAAGATCTGGAACGCGATCGAGGAGATGCGGGGCGGCAGGCGAAACGACACGCGCTTCCACGACCGCATGACCGGTCGCGGGCCGCGCTGGAACGCGATCCAGACCCTGTTCGACGTGGAATGCCGGCGGCTCGGCCTGAACAGGCGGCTCGACGATTCGGACGATCGCGAGGACTCCGCTCCCGTCGCCTCCCCGTTCCGCCGGCCGCAGGGAGAGCTCTTTCCCGAATCCGAACCGAGCGGGCGGGATTCCCGGGGATAGACTCCGGCCGATGACGCCGCGACGCTGGATCGAGTATCTGGCGGCGATCCTGGTGGGCAACGCGATCTATTTTCTCGTGCTGTTTCCAGGACTCCCCCGGGTTCTCCAGCATCAGCCTTTCCGCTTCGACGCCGGGCTCGCGCTCGCGTTTCTCTGCTGCGTGACGCTCTACGGCGTGATTCGCCTGGCGAGCCGCCATGCGCAGCGCTGGAACCGCCGCAGCCTGATGCGCTGACCCCCGTCCTGAGCGCTCCCCGCGCGAAGGATCAGCGGACGAACAGAATCAGCGCCAGCCCGAAAAGGACGCAGTAGATCGCGAACCAGTGGAGACGCTTCGCGACGACGGCGCGAATCAACCACCCGATCGCGAAGTAGCCGACGACGCCGGCTACGACCGCGCCTCCGATGTACTTCACGAAGTCCGGGCCGGTGAAGAAGGAAGCGCCTTTCTCCTGCCACGCGCTGTAAATCTCGAGGAACGACGCGCCGACGACGGCGGGCAGCAGGATGAGGAACGAGAACGTCACCGCCCACCGGCGCGCGAGCCCGACGAGCAGCGCAAAAGCGATCGTCGACGCGGATCGCGAAAGACCCGGCAGGACCGCGAGGCCCTGGAGGATCCCGATCAGGATGGCGTCCCAGACGGTCGTGGAGGCGCGGTCTCGGCCCCGCTCGCGCGCGAAGACGGAGAGGAGCAGGAAGAGCCCGGTCAGAATTTCCATCGATCCGACGAATCGCGGGTCCGTCTTGGACTCCTCGGTGACCTGCTTCAAGAGCAGGCCGACGATTCCGGTCGGGATGGTCGCCGCGATGACGAGAATGGCGAGCTTCCACGACGCGGCCCTCTGCGTCGCTTTGCGGGAAAAGAGTCCTTCGACGTCTTCGGCGAGCGTCTTGCGGAAGAAGATGACGACCGCAACGAGAGTTCCGACGTGCACCATCACGTCGAAGAGGACGCCGACCTGCGCAAAACCGGGCAGGAGCATCTCGGCGGCCGAAAGATGTCCATCGGACGAGACCGGGAGGAACTCCGTCAACCCCTGGATGAGACCGAGCAGGCAGGCCTCGAGCCACGTCATTGCTTCCCGCCTTCAGACCACCACGGGCACGATCACCGGGCGGATCCCGAACTCGCGCCGGCACACGCGCTTGGCCGCCAGAGCGATCTCCGCGCGCAGCCACTCCGCATCCGACCGCTCTTCGGGAGTCGCGCGGTCGAGGACTTCTCTCGCGACGCGGGTCACCTCGCCGGCGAGGCCCGCTTCGCCTCGGGCGACGCCCCGGGAGACGACCACGACGTCCCGCTCGTGCACGAGAACGACGACGAATCCTTCCTCGGCCAGACGGCGGCGATCCCGGACCACTTCGAGGTCGACCGCCTCCGGACGCGAGTCGAGAAAGATCTTGCCGGTCGCGACGGCGCCGCGCTCGACGCGGATTCCTGCCGCGGTGAGAGTCAGTCGGTCGCCGTTGTCGAGCATCGGCACGCGGTCGCCGGGAATCCCGGACCCCCGCGCGATTTCCGCGGCGGCGGCGAGCATCCGGACCTCGCCATGGACGGGCAGGACGGCGCGGGGCTTCACCAGCGCGAGCCAGTCGGCGAGGTCGTCGCGGTGCGCGTGTCCCGAGACGTGAATCGGAGGGTCCGTTTCGGAGAGGACCTGCGCGCCGCGCCGCACGAGGTGGTCCGTGACCCGGTTGACGGAGCGCTCGTGACCCGGGATCGTGCGAGAGGAGAAGAGCACCCGGTCCCCGCGACCGAGCTTCAGGTCCGCGTGCTCGTCCAGGGCAAGGCGGTACAGCGCCGAGAAAGGCTCGCCCTGACTTCCGGAGGTCAGACACAGGACGCGGCCGGCCGGAATTTCCTGGAGCTCGCCCGATGCGATGCGCGAAGACGCCGGGATTCGCAGACGCCCGAACCGCTCCGCGATCTCCGCGACACTACGCATGCTTCGACCCAGCATCGCGACGCGCCGTCCGATCGCGATAGCGGCGTCGGCGGCCTGGGACACGCGCGCGACGTGGCTCGAGAACGTCGTCAGGATGATCCGGCCGGGAGCGCCCTCGAACGCGGCCGCGAGCCCTTTTCCGGCGATTCTCTCGGAGGGCGCGCGGCCGGGACGCTCCGCGTTCGTGGAGTCCACGAGCGCGAGATCGACCCCGTCCCCGGCGGCGCCCGCGATTCCCCGGACGTCGGTCGTCTCGCCGTCCGGCGGATCCGGGTCGAGCTTGAAGTCTCCGGAGTGGAAGATCGTGAAGCCGCCGGTCTCCACCAGGATGGCCGCGGAGTCCGGAACGGAGTGCGAGACCCGGAAGAAGGTGAACCGGAAGTTTCCCGCGGCGACCGTCTCTCCGCGCCGCGCCTCGATCAGTCGGTCTGCGGAAAGACCCGCCTCTTCCAGTCGGCGCCGGGCGAGCGCGAGCGTGAAAGGAAAGCCGTAGATGGGGGCGTCGCACCACTCCGAGAGGAGCGGAAGCGCCCCCACGTGATCTTCGTGGCCGTGGGTCAGCAGGACGGCGTCGATCGGAGCTCCCCGGAGAGGCGAGAGGTCGGGCGCGATCCGATCGATACCCGGAAAAGTTTCGTCCGGAAAAGACACACCGACATCCAGCACGAGGTTCGAGCCGCCGCTCGCGAGCCAGAGCACGTTGCGTCCGAACTCGCCCAGGCCACCGAGCGCAACGAGCGAGACTTCCGAGCTCGCCGTCATGGCGCGTCCAGTCTCGCCGCCAGCGCGACGTAGTCGTCGAGCGAGAGCTCTTCCGCGCGCACGCGCGGCTCCCGACCGAGGGCCGCGAGCTCGCGTTCGACGCGGCTCCGGTCGGCAGCGGAGGAGAGCGCGTTCGGAAGCGTCTTGCGCCGGAAGCGGAATGCGAGCGAAGCGAGCGCAAGGGCGCGGGCTCTCGACGACGGCTCGATCCCCTCGGCACGCGGGACGAGCTCGAGCACGCTCGACGTCACCTTTGGCGGCGGGCGAAAGGCACCGGGTGGCAGGTCGAACAGAACGCGCGCCCGTGCAAAGGCCGCGGCTCGCACCGAGAGATACCCGTAGGCGTCGGCCCCGGGGATCGCGACGAACCGGCGCGCGACCTCCTTCTGCACGGTCGCGACGGCGCGGGAGATCGCGCCTCTCTCCTCGATCGCGGAGAGCAGGATCGGCGTCGCGGCGTTGTAGGGCAGGTTGGACACCAGGACCGCTGGCGGCGACCATTCTTCGTCGGCGAGCCAGCTTTGAAACGGCTTCTCCAGGACGTCGCCCCGGCGAACCCGAACCCCGGGACGCCCCGCGAGCTGGCGCTCGAGAGCTTCCGCTCGAAGGGGGTCGATCTCGATCGCGAGAAGGCGGCCGGCGCGATCCGCCAGCGGACGCGTCAGGGCGCCGTCGCCGGGTCCGACTTCGATGACCGTTTCGCCGGGTCGGATCCGAGCCGCTTCCACGATGCGGACCGCCGTCTCCGAACGGATGAGGAAATGCTGACCCCAGCGCTTCCGCGCCGGGATCAATCGACTCTCCGCCGCCCCAGGATCCCCCACCACCACAGGAACCAGAAGATGGCGACTTCGAAGACGAACATCACGATCATGCCCTGCAGGAAGAGAGAGTCCTTCGCGCCGGCCAACCTCGCAAAATTCATCCCGAAGAAGCTGGTCACGAACATGAGGGGCAAGAAGATCGTCGAGATGATCGTGAGCTTCCGCACGATCTCGGAGAGCTTGTTGTTCTGAACGGAGAGGAAGGCATCGAGCGTCCCGGTCGCGAGCTCGCGGTAGGTGTCGATCGAGTCGGCGATCCGGATCAGGTGGTCGTAGATGTCCTGGAAGTAGAAGATGTGCGCGGCATCGAGGATCGGCGGGTCCCTTCTCAAGAGGACGTTGACGGCGTCCCGCTCGGGAGCGGCGACTCGCCTCAGCAGCGCCAGGTCTTTCTTCAAGGCCAGCAGGTGCTCGAGATGGACCTGATCGTAGTGCTCGAAGATCTCGTCCTCGATCTGCTGGGACCGCTCGCCGAGGTCATCCAGGAAGAGGAAATAGTCGTCGACCAGGGTGTCGAGGACGTCGTAGAGAAGGCCGGAAACGTCTTTCTTGCCCTCTTCCCGGCCGAAGCGGGCGAACGTCTTGTCGAGCAGGTCGACCGGGGAATCGTGGGTGACGATCAGAAAGTTCGGGCCGATGAAGAAGTCGAGCTCCTGCAGGACCCAGTCGCCGTCCTGCGCGGCGGTCGGGCCGATCCGGTAGAAGACCAGGAAATACTGGTCCCCGTAGATGTCGATCTTGGGCCGCTGGTGCCGGGTCCGCACGTCGTCGATCGCCAGAGGATGGAAGTGGAACTCCCGCTGGAGCCCATCGAGTTCCGCCTCGTTGGGAGCCTGCAGATCGGCGTAGAGGAAGCCGCCTTTGGCCGAGAGATGGGTCGCGCAGCCCCGTAAGGGAAGCTCCTCGCCGGTTCCGTCGGGGTGAAAAAGGATCGCCCGGGGAGCCTGGCGCTCGGCCGGTTTGACGCGTTCGGCCCAGCCGACCTCTCCGGGATCGAGCTCTCGGAGGAGCGCCACGAATCGAGCGTATCAGATGGTAAAATCGATTGGTTCCGGACGAATCGTGCTGCAAGTCCACACCCTCGACAACCGCCGGCTCGAGAACTTTCTCGAGCGACACAAGGCGTATTACGCCTACACCGGCGAAATCGAGATCGACCGATTCCTCCGGGAGATCCTGCAGAAGGCGAACGAATTCGTTCCCTCCGAAGCGGGCTCGATTCTCCTCGACGATCCGATCACCAAGAACTCCGACGACCGCATGGAGAACGACCTCGTCTTCATCGCAACCTATGGCGCGCGGGCGGAAGCCCGGCTGAACAAGCGGATGAACGCGCGCGTCGGCATCGTCGGTCACGTCTACGCGACCGGCGCGGGATACATGACCGACGACGTCCTCCAGGACCCGTACTTCTACCCGACGCTCGACCTGCCCGACGACTTCCAGACGCGCTCGGTCGTCTGCGTCCCGATCCGCATCGAGGCGGCGGTCTGCGGCGTCCTGGAGCTCGTGAACAAGATCGGGCCGGGAGGGTTCCGCGAGAAAGATCGCCGACTGCTGGAGATCTTCGCCGACTATGCGTCGATCTCGATTCAGAACCTTCTCGACGCGCGGCGCGCCTTCGAGGTCGCCAAGCGCGACGGGCTGACCGGTCTCTACAACGAGCGCTACCTCCACCTGCGCTTGACGCAGGAACTGTCCCGCATCACGAGGGACGGCGGAGACCTCTGCGTGATCTTCCTCGACCTCGACAACTTGAAGTCGGTCAACGACCGCCATGGACACCTCGCCGGCAGCCAGGTCCTGCGCGAGGTCGGCTATCTCCTGCGCCGGACCGTGACGGACGAGCGGGCGACACTGACCCGCTATGGCGGAGACGAGTTCGTCCTCATCCTGCCGGGACACGACATTCGGGAAGGGATGGAGGTCGGGCACTCGATCCGCAACGCGATCCGCGCCTCGACGTTCCTCTCGAGGCCCTACGGGTTCAACGATCCCGCCCTGAACCTGCACGGCGTTCTGACGGCGTCGCTCGGCGTTTCCTCGATCCGGTCGCACGCGACGCCGGGCGCGTCCGTCGAACAGCAGAAGAACGAGATCCTGCGGTCGGCCGACGCGGCGCTCTACCGGGCCAAGCAGCTCGGCAAGGATCGGTGCATGGGCGCGCGGGAAGAGGACACGCACTTCCCGGCCGCGATGCTGTCGTAGGGAATCCCCCGCCCCATCCGCGGAAGCACGGGACCCTTGGTCCCTCCAGACCCCAGGCCGTACAATGGCGATCTTCTGAACCGTTCGAGGTGTTGATGACGACCGTTACGAGGACCGAGCTTTCTCCCGAAGACGTTTTGGACGTTCTCTCGCGCCACATTCTCGTGGACGGCTACCACGTCGTGATGGACGTCGAGCGAAGCCGTGGCTCCTATCTCTACGACGCGCGCAGCAACCGGATGCTGCTCGACTTCTACACGAATTTCGCGACGTATCCCGTGGGATACAACCACCCGAAGACCGCCGACCCGGAGTACCGCGAGCGGCTGCTCCAGGCGGCCCTCGGAAAGCCGACCAACAGCGACACGTACACGACGCTCTACGCGGAGTTCGTCGAGACCTTTTCCCGTCTTGCCGTGCCACCGACGCACGCCCGCCACCTTTTTTTCGTCGAGGGCGGCTCGCTCGCTGTCGAGAACGCGCTCAAGACCGCATTCGATTGGAAGGTGCGAAAGAATCTTGCCCGCGGCTCGACCGAGGATCGCGGCCGGCAGATTCTCCACTTCCGCCACGCGTTCCACGGCCGGTCCGGATACTCGATCTCCCTGACCAATACGGCGGACCCGCGGAAGACCGACTACTTCCCGAAGTTCGAGTGGCCGCGTCTGACGTGTCCCCGGCTTTCGTTCCCGGTGACGCCCGACGTCGTGCGCGAAACGGTCGCCGGGGAAGAGCGAGTCGAGCAGGAGATCCGCCAGGCCTGCAATCGTTTTCAGGGCGACATCGCCGCCCTCATCCTGGAGCCGATCCAGGGCGAAGGCGGGGACAACCACTTCCGACCCGAATTCTTCGCCCGCCTGCGCCGCCTCGCCGATGAGCTCGAATTCCTACTGATCTTCGACGAGGTCCAGACCGGCATGGGCCTCACCGGAACGATGTGGGCGTTTCAGCAGTTCGGCGTCGAGCCGGACCTCTTTTGTTTCGGAAAGAAAACTCAGGTCTGCGGCTTCGCGTCGAACGGCCGGATCGACGATGTCGACAATGTCTTTTCGGTCTCGTCGCGAATCAACTCGACGTGGGGAGGAAACCTCGCCGACATGGTCCGCTGCGCGAAATACCTCGAGATCATCGTGGAAGAAAACCTGCTCGAGAACGCGCGAGTAGTCGGCGAACACCTGGTCGGCCGGCTCCGGGATCTCGCCGCGGAGGTCCCCGTCATTTCGAACGTTCGCGGGCGCGGGCTCTTCGTCGCGTTCGACTTACCGGACAGGGAAACCCGCGACCGGATTCAGACGGCGTGTCTTGAGAACGGCCTGATCACGCTCGCGTCCGGCGCCTGCGCGATCCGATTCCGGCCGCCTTTGAACCTTTCTCGCGAGGAGGCGGACGAGGGAGTCCGCAAGCTCCGCCGGGCCGTTCAGGGGACGAGTTAGCCGGGAGTACTCGCGCGGTGATCGCCCGCGGTCACCGGATTTCCCCCGGGTGAGGACAGCGATAGGCCTGGCCGCCGATTTCACGTTCGGCGTTTCGAACCGAGACGCTCTCGCTGACCACGAAAACAGTGTTGGCGTCGAGCGCTCTCGCTCTTCTCTTCAGATCGCTCAGGCCTTTTCTGGTCGAAACTTCGCCGAGGTAACGGCACATCGAGACGTCTCGGGGATCGTGCGTCACCCGCACGCCCGACCGGACAGAGAAGCAGGCCGTCAGCAGAAGGGTTGCCGAGAGCACCCACGAAAATCGTCGAGTCATGGTTCCTCCTACAGAACGAACATCCCCACCGCGGCGGCGAACATGAGCAGCGCCGTTACTGTGACGACCCCGAGGCTCCAGGCCGAGCTCGGCTGTCCGGCCATGAGCTTGCGGTCGGACGCGATCAAGAGGATCCCGACGAGAAGAAAGGGCGCGAGCAGGCCGTTCAGAATCGCCGTCCAGTAAAGGGCGCGGATCGGGTTGACGTTCAGGAAATCGAGTGCAATTCCGGCAGCGGTCGAAAGGATCACGACTGCGTAGAAGTAGCGAGCGTTGCGGAATTTGAGGTCGAGTCCATGCCTCCATCGAAAGGTCTCCGCGAAAGCATAGGCCGCCGAGCCGGCAAGGGTAGGTATCGCGAGGAGTCCCACGCCGATGATGCCGGCAGTGTACAGGAGCGCCGCGAACTTTCCCGCGAGTGGGACCAGGGCTTCGGCGGCCTGGCGAGAGGTCTCGATCTTCGTGATTCCGTGTCTGTGAAGTGTGAGCGCGGTCGTGAGGATGATGAAGAACATCACCACGTTGGAAAAGAACGTTCCGACGCCCACGTCCAGTCTTCGGGTCGCGATCTCCTTGGGCGACGCACTGACGCGCTGGACGAGCATCCGACGTCCCATAGCCTTCTCCTCTTCGACCTCCTGCCCGGCCTGCCAGAAAAAGAGATAGGGGCTGATCGTGGTCCCGAGGATCGCAACGAGCGCACCCCACCACTCTCTCCCGGTCGGGACGGAGGGGACGAACGCCGCCCCTGCCACTTCCCGCCAGTTCGGACCGACGAGAAAAGCGGTGACGACGTAGGCGAAGAGAGACAGCGCCAGCCATTTCAGGACCATCGCGATCTGGTAGTAGCGCAGGCGCACGGTCGCCCACGCGATCCCGACGCCGAACGGCACGACGAACCAGTGTGAGTTCCATCCCGTCAGCATTTCGGCCGCGTCGGCCATGCCCGAGAGATCGGAAGCGATATTGATCGTGTTCGCGACGAGGAGAAGCACCGAGAAAACGATGA
>Ga0114129_10000503_pt1 | contig 47632 bp, 46 predicted proteins | sample RhiMetdeltSRZDD1_FD_80071 | JGI IMG/M metagenome (GOLD analysis project Ga0114129, IMG submission 80071) | Populus rhizosphere microbial communities from Tennessee, USA - Rhizosphere MetaG P. deltoides SRZDD1 (version 2) (version 2) | ecosystem: Host-associated > Plants > Roots > Rhizosphere >...
CCGGTATAGAATGGTTTTCACTCAACAGGATAGCGGCGTTCGCCACAATGCTGAGGACGGCTGTCAGAATGCCACCGGTTGCGCCAAAGTACCAGCTTGCCCCGAGGACAGGGATAATTGCCAATGCTGCGGCCCTGCTGCCGATCACCTCGTGATTGACCGCAAAGATAAGCACGTATAGGCCATAGATGAGAACGACAATGAAGTATGGGATTCTTTTGTCTGCTGGGTAGGCAAGTCTGTTCATAACCTGGTCTTACGCGTTTTCGAACACGTTTTTGGCAATCAAAATCCTCTTCAGGGAATTATTTTAGTCGGCTTGCTGGAAACAAAACATTACAAGTCTGCAATCCTCTATTTACAGTCCTGATAATACATATGTAGATCCCCACATCATGCACTCCGGACGTGGTTTGGATCCATCACATACTGCCACCAGTTATGCTGGATGCCGTTCCGACCCCCTCCCACTTTGGGCAGGTGATTGAACCACCATTTGTGGTGTTCGCGGGTATCGCCGTAGCCCCATTCCGCCGAAGTCACGGTCCGTACTTCTCCCTTGAAAGTCGGGAAATTCCTCAACCAATCGTCGCACTCGCTGTTGACTGAGCCCGGGTTGTTCCAATCGTAATCGCGCTGGCTATTGGGCGCGAAATGGATATTCCCCACGGCTGCCCTGCCCGGTGCTGTCTTCTCATAACGGATGAAGCGCCTCCACAGGTTATCGTCGCCGGTTAATCCTGTGAAGGTCTTCTCGAGAATGGACTCGGCGCGGTGCCCCATGTTCTCGAGCATTTCCCCGACTCCGCGTTCAAACGAAAACCCCATGATTACAAAACGCCGTCCTGCAGCCTCTGTATTCTTGAGTGGTGGAGCATTGCACCAGAAGGGACGGGTTCCGCCCATGATTGATTCGTACAGCCCTCCGTGTGGAAAACTGAATATCCAGACCTCATCGATATCCCGCGCCGCAATCCGCGGCAGGATATTGAAACGCTCGAGAATCGCGTAATAATTTGCTTCCTGCGGCATATACGGACGAGCCACGCCTCGGATCACGTTGAGATAGGTCTGCGCGTCGTAAAGGTAGCCGTCCACCTTTGCAAGGAAACCATCGACATCGATACGCTCTACAATCTGGTAGCGCGCCAGGCCTCCGCTCGTCTGCAGGATATCCGTCATAAATCCCCTGGCGAGATCCTCCACGCGGTTCCAACGCATATATTCCGAGAGCTTTTTGCCCGACCGGGTATCCACAATCGGGTCGTAAACAATGACTAGGGTCTTGAGGCTCGTCACGAGGGGAGGCGCGTCTGCATTCTGAGGAGTGTAAACGGGCCGAGAGGCAGCCGGGGATGTTTTTCGCCTGCCAAAAAAGGAATCAAAGATCGACATAAGGTGGAAAGGACTCGGTGTGTCCGTCTCCGGGTGACGAGCGATCAGGGGAGATTTGTCGCGAAGTACACCTGATCGCCAATCGCGAGATATAGCACATAATTGGGGCTCACCGCCATTGCTCGCACCGGACTGTTCTGGAATGGATTGGCTTTTCCCGAATAGCCTGTGACACGATTCTGGAGCTCGAAGGACCGCGGCAGGAAGCGGAACACACTCTGGCTGGCGGCGTCCAACAAGAGGATCACGGAATTGGGAGGGCTGGTCATAGACATCTGGGTGAAGGCTGCGGTCCCAAAGATGTCGATATCGCTGTGGGTGGGATAGTTATCCACGCGTGGCGCCGGGTCCTGGCAGCGGGTCGGCACCTCGGAGAGGCGGCTGAAGGTGCAGGTGGAGAGGTGCCCGTCTGTATGGAGCATGTACAGGTCGTCCGCAACGACCGCCATGTCCATGGCGCTATCGATGTTGGCGGGAATCTCATTGCCGAAGAAGTAATAAGGCGTATCGACAAAGGCGCTATCCTTGCCGACGAAGACCCATACTGAGCGCGACTTTGCATCGAGCACATACAGGTTGCCGCTATCGAGGGCAATGGAAAGGATCTCGCCCCAGTTCGTATTTGGCAGAGCGGGGAGCGGACTGGCATGCGGGACCTGATCGGGCGCGCAATACAGAAGCGTACCCGCGGCATCGATGCCCAACACTGTAGCATTGAATGCATTGACCTTTGGCAGGGCGAGCAGATCGATCATCGGCCCCACCTGGTACCCGCCATGCAAGCCAGGCTGGCAATTAAAGGCGGAATCCAGTGCCAGGCTCTTGCCGGTAAAGCCGGCATGCAAGATTTTCCCGGTTTCGGCGTCAAGCATGTATAGATCGTTTTCGCTGGCTGCCATACGGCTGATCTGCGTTGCGTTGCCAAGGCCGTTGGGAAAGCCGGGGATGAACTCGAGACGGACGATTCCCATCAGGATATCTAGCTGGAACTGCGCCTCATTACGCAGTTGTTTGGATTCCTCCGTCTCACGATAGTTGTCGGCGTCAGCCAGATGGTTCAGCACTCTCTGCCAGGCATCACGCTGGCGAATGGGGTCTGTCTCACTCAACGCCTGTGTCCGTGCATTGGCAGCCTGCGCGAAAAGCTCGTCGTACTGAATGCTCTGGCCAAAGCGCAGGTAGACGATGCTTGCCACGGTGACGACCGCGACCGGGATCACCACGGCAATAAAGATCAGGGCATAGGTTGGGAGAGAGAACGGCTTGTTCGCATCCGAGCCGGGGAGGAGGCGCGGCACGAAATTCCGCAGGAATCCACCGATGCGCTCGTTCACGCGCCGCCCGGTCTGGATTCCACCGACCATGACTTTCGCCACCTGGCGCGTCGCCGCGACAGAGGCGTCAGACCTGAGTCTGCGTCTACGTGCCCGTCCGGGCGGCGGTGCGATCTCCACAGGCGGATCGGTCACAGGGTCTTCCCCGACGGTTTCTTCCACGACGACAGGCTGCTCCACGGGTTTCGCCGCCCGCGGAATGGATGAGGGGAAGCCACGCACTACAGAGGATGCCGCCTGCACCTCGTCCTTCGGCAGGGGGATCCGGTTTTCCGGCTGCGGCGGAATGGCATATGCCGAAGGCTGCACGATGTGAGCGGCGAAATCTGCCAGGGCATCCAGTTTTTCTTCCGTGATTATGGGAGGAGCAGAAACGGGTGCTTCAGCGGGAAGCTCACCAGGTGTGTCTAGATCCCTCTGTTCTTCCTGATCATTGGATTCCGCTGGTTCGGGCGAGACAGGTTCACTGACAACAGCAGGTGTTGAGGGAAGGGGAAGGTTTCGCGTCCCACTGATCTGGGGCCGCAGGACTGTGATCACGCCGTGTCCGCTCTGTGCCTGGATCAGGACCGCGTTCAGGTCGCCTTTGACGAAGGTCAGTTTGCGGTAGCTGGCATCCAGTGAGGCAGGCGGGCGCTCGTTCAGGAGATCGGCTTCCCAATCGCGCGGGAAGGTGCCGCATAAGACGAGCAGATCCTGCGGGTGGAGCTCGATCTGCGAAAGATAGGCGGTCAGGCTCTGGCTCGCCCCCAGGCCCTTGCCCGAAAGCGCCGGTTCATGGATGTGCCGCGACTGCCCCTCGCTAACCCAGACCGCGTGCGTGGGACCGCTGAGCAATAACGTACACTGGTTTTCCCGGATCACGGCAAGGACCAGCAATCCCAATGCATACTTGCCCTGGCTCGTCGCCGATCGATTGCGCTCGAGCAGCCGGGCGTTGATCTGGTCAGCCGCCTTGCGCATCGCGGATGTAAGCGGGCCGTGGGTCTGGTAGAAGGAGCCTGCCGCGTCGTTCGTAATCTTCATCAGCTCGGCAGGGGAGAGAGTTGTATTGCCCGAAAGCATCAGGTAGGCGACGAATTGGTCGCGCTCACGCCCGCGCGCGGTCCTGCGTGGCGGCACCACAGCCAGCAGGCCGGGCATGTCTGCCAGTTCCTGTCCGTTATTTCTATGGATGGGGAGGAGGTTTAGATTGAACGTAGCCACAGCGTAAGAATACTCAAAAGGTTACCATCATTATACGGTAAAATTTCAACGTGGGATGATAGACCAAAGATGCAAGTGTGGAACAAAAATGATGTCATTCTTCGCCTTCCGCCAAGAGTGACATGTTATGCAATCCCATCAAATAATACCTTCTCTTGACAAAATACTAAGGATAAAGATCATTCATGAATTTTGTTTTGCATAAAGATTTTTCGGAAATCACTCCCGAGGCCTGGAACGTGCTGGCGGAGCAAAGCGTTGCCGATACGCCTTTCTCCCGTTATGAATATCTAAGCGAATGGTGGAAAACACTCGGCGGCGGGGAATGGGAAGGCGCCGAATTGGTGCTAATCTCAGCTACCGAGAACGATCAATTGATCGGCATCGCGCCGTTGTTCCTCGCGGAGTATGACGGTCAACGCGCGCTGATGCTCCTGGGCAGCATCGAGATCTCTGATTACCTGGATCTGATCGCGCGCAAAGAGGAACTGCCGCGTTTCGTATCAGGACTTTTTGATTTTCTTCTTTCTTCTTTCCACGATCGTTGGTCCGCCCTCGACTGGTACAACCTCCCCGATGACTCTCAGACGCTCGCCGCGTTGAAAGTGGAATCGGAGAAACGCGGCTGGACACATCGGGAGGAGATCTATCGACCCACCCCGCGCATCCCGCTGAACGGATCGTTCGAAGAATATCTATCGCGCATCGACAAAAAGCAGCGCCATGAGATCCGGCGCAAGATGCGCCGCGCCGCGGAGAGCGAGAAGAATGTCCGTTTTATCATTGTGAACGGCACGGAAGATATCAACACTGAGATCAATTCTTTCTTCGACTTGATGGTCCAGGACTCCGGTAAGGCAGGGTTTCTTCACCCGGCGATGCGTGAGCAAATGACGGTCACCATCCAGAACGCGCACAAATATGGTTATCTCTGGCTGGCATTCCTGGAGATAGACGGCGTCAAGACCGCCGCCTCGCTGAACTTCGATTACAAGGACAAGCTCTGGGGTTACAACTCCGGCGTCAGCCGCGAGCACATGGAACTCTCCCCGGGCTGGGTGCTGCTCGCCCACACGATCCAATGGTGCTGCGAAAACGGACGCTACGAGTTCGACTTCATGCGCGGGGATGAGGAGTACAAGTATCGCTTTGGAGGGGTGAATAAGTATGTGATGAGGGTAAAAGTAATAAAGCCATGATCCTGATTATTTTGGATGCATTATGTGTGATCTGACCAACGAAATCCTCGAGCTGATCCGCCGCACATCGCCCAGCCTGCCGAAGGATGTGGAAGATCGATGGAAGGCATCGATGAATACTTAATAGTCGAAATAAGGCATTCTTGAGAAATTGCGCTTCGACTGCCTGCCGCCAAATACGCGCCGCTGAGCGCCAGTCTGCCCAAACCTGTCCCGGTGCCCTTCGGGAGCGAGGATGATTTATCAGGAGCGATAGCCCAAATCGCTCCTGTTTTCTTTTCACCACTTCCCTTACAATTGCGCTTTATCGCTAAGGATATTACGTGGACCACCTCAACCTCTTACAAATCTTCTGGATCTTTCTGAAAGTCAATTTACTAAGTACATCCGGGCCCGCTTCGGTGGGTTTGCTCTACCATGAGGTGGTGGGCAAATCTGTAACAGAAGCACAGTTTGTGCAGGCCGTGGGATTTTCCTCCGTGCTGCCCGGAAGTGACGCCTTGCAGCTTGCCATGTATATTGGCTATGCTATTGGAGGCATCCCGGGTGGTCTGGTCGCTCTGCTTGCGTCTATCCTGCCGCCCACCGTCATCATCATGGTCACTCCCATGATCCTGCACCGGCTGCGGCGCGAGGCGTGGATCAGCAACTTTATCGAAGGTCTCACGCCCGCTATTTCAGTGCTGATGCTATTCACCGCCTGGAAGATCTTTCAAAAAGGCGGGGACGGAGGCTGGGATGCGTGGGCGATCGGGCTGGTGAGTCTGCTCGGCATGATTTCCGGCAAAATTCCAGAACGCATTGTGATCATTATCGCAGGCTTGATTGGAGTCTTCTTCCTCTCATGACCGACGTCGCCGTGCCCAAGTTCATGGTCTGGCTGCGGTTGCTGTGGATGTTCCTGAAGGTGAACATCCTTTCTCCCTCCGGTCCTGCCTCGATCGGCCTGTTATATAAGGAAGCTGTCGCAAAGAAGGTGATGACGGAAACGCAGTTCGTGGAAGCTGTGGGGTTTTCGAATGTCCTGCCGGGGAGCGAGGCCCTGAAGCTCGCCATGTTTGTCGGATTTGCCGCAGGAGGTATTCCAGGTGTGTTCACTGCGCTGCTCGGTGCAATCCTTCCACCGACAGTGATGATGCTGATTGTCTCAGCCATTTTGCAGCGCCTGCAGCATGCCGACTGGATCGACGGTTTTGTAGCGGGGATGAGTCCCGCGGTCGCGGCGCTGATTGTGGTTGTCGCCTGGGAGTTGTTCCGTGCTACCTCACCCGGTCGTATCGACCGTCGCGCGCTTCTGATTGCTGTGCTGAGTGCGGTGGCGTTTTGGTTCGAGATCCCCTCTCCTCTGGTCTTGCTGGGGGCAGGTCTGCTGGGAGTTTTCTTATATGGTCAACGGAGTTATGGATGAAGACGGAATTATTGGTCGCAACGAATGGATTTAAGGGAACATGGGCCGCCATTGAATATGGAGCGTGGCTGGCAGAATTGATGCAGGCAAGGATCACGCTTCTGGGTGTGAGCGAGAGCCCCAAGCCCGGTGCAATGGACGATCACCCTCCTCTGGAAAATATCTTTGCAAAGGCGATTGCGCTGTTCCAGACGAAAGGTGTAGAGTACAGCCTCGAGATCGGGAACGGACAGGCCGAACAGGTCATCCCGGAACGAGCGAACCAGAGTCATTTCCTGACGGTCGTGAGCCCATTGGGACGCTCGCGGCTGCGTCACTGGTTGACAGGGCGTTCCTTCCGTGGACTCATGGAGGAGATCAAGGGCCCGATCCTTTACGTGCCTTCCGTCCGCCTGCCGTTGCAAAGACTGCTGATCAGTGCAGGAGGGTTGGGGTATGAGGTCGATGCGGAGAATCTTGCTCTGCAGGTGGCAACGCTGAGCCGGGCGGATGTGACGATCCTGCACGTGATCCCACCGAGCGGTTTGGACTATCCCACAACTCGCGATATGCGCCAGCATGCCGGCGATCTGCAGGATACGGACACGGTGCTGGGTCGCAGCCTGCGAAAAGGACTTGAGATCGCCGAAGCCGCCGGGCTGAATGCAAAGCTGACCACCCGCCAGGGTCATGTCGTAGAAGAGATTTTGGCTGAGGTAAAAAAGGGGAATTACGATTTGGTGTGCATGGGCTCACGCTACAGTGCCCACGCGCTCCGGCAGCTCTATACCCCCAATGTCACTGCCGAGGTGGCAGAGGGCGCGAATTGCCCGCTGTTAACGGTGCGGCATCTGCCTAAATAAACCTAAAGCCCGGGCGTAAATTTATTCTCCCATTCTGCGATCGCGCCGCGGATCGCGGCCTTGATCTCTGGTTCGGGGACCTCGTCGATTCCGCTGTAGCGCGTTAAACCTACGTATACGTTCACGCCGCCCTCGGGAGATTGCGTCAGGAAGATGCCGCGTTCTTCGAGAGGCGTACCTGCCAGGCGGCTCTGCAGGATTGTGTCGATCTGGGTGACAATGCTATTGGATGGCGCCGACGGTCGGTCTTCTTTCGCGATCGTCGGTGGGCGCGCGGCGGGAGGCGGGGCAGGCCGCTGGGGTGGAGGGGAGACTGGCGGAGGAGGTGCAGGCTCGCTTTCCGTAGGTGAACCGCCAATGGCACTGAGACGTTCATTAAGCGTTGTAGGTTGAACGGCCGGGAAAGGAGGTGCGGTGGGCCTGGAGGAGGATGCAGCAGTAGAGCGCGCTTCCAGCCAGGGACGCATGATATTCAGCATGTCGATCAATCGTTTGCGCTGACCGGAAGATAGCCCGGTGGGATCCACACGCTTGCCATCCAGATCCAGTACGAACGATCCGTTCTCATCCTTGATGCGCAGGAGACCGGGATCATCGACCGTGACCGTCTCGGGCTTGGGGGGAGGCGGAGCAGGCTTTTCCTTTTGTTCCTGATCTTCCTCCGCTTTTCGTCTTTTGTATCCCTGACCACGGCCTTCGAACAGACCGAAAAGGTAAACAAATACCAGTCCGGCGATCCAGCCAACAATCGACCAATTAAATCCATCCATAGCTCACCTTAACTCAACATCTGGCACGTCGGGCAGAAATGTGTGCTGCGTTGACCAACGATAATGCGTTCGATGCCTGTTCCGCAGACCGGACATGGTTTTCCGGCGCGGTCATACACTCGAAAGTAATTTTGATACTCACCGCCGCGATAGACCCAGTCGAAGGACGCTCCGTTGCGGCGAATGCCTTCCTTCAGGACTTCGCAGATCGCCTTATGCAGTATCTGCGCCTGCTCCAGCGTGACCGAATCGGAAGCAGCCAGGGGATGCAGCTTCGCGAGATGCAGCGATTCATCTGCATATATATTGCCGAGCCCGGCAAGGAAAGTCTGGTCCAACAGCAAGGGCTTGAGCAAACGGTGTTTGTTGTGGAGCGCCATGTGGAGCCATTCGGGTGTGAAGCGCCGGCTCAGGGGTTCCGGTCCAAGCTTGCCAAGAAGATCTTCAGGATTGGCCGTGAGCCAGACACGCCCGAATTTGCGCGTGTCGTTGAATACCAGGTTGCTCAAGCGACCATCTTTAGAAATCAGGCTCAGGATCAACCTGTCATGTTTTTCGGGCTTAATTTTACCCTCTTTGATCGTGAGGTCGCCGCTCATTCGCAGGTGGACCAGAAGGCTGAAATCGGACAGCCTGAGGATGAAGTATTTGGCGCGCCGCGTTACGTCCTGGATGACCTGTCCCTTGACCAGCTCACCGAATTTTCTGACGCTGGGAAACGCAAGCGTGCGGGCCCAGCGCAAACGCGCACCCTGGATTGTCTTTCCGACCAGGTGTGGCTTGAGTTTGCGTGCAATGGTTTCGACTTCAGGGAGTTCAGGCATTATTTATAAAACCTTCGCCACAAAATAACCCTTGACTTCTTTGCCTTGAGGATATGTGGTAGCTGGACATAAACCGAATCCTAGTGCCTTCCACATGGGAATCGCCTCGTCTTTATCTTCCGAACTCCAGGACCGTATCTGGTATATTCCGCGTTCTTTTGCTGCCCTGTATACCAGCTCGATGAGGTGTGTAGCAATTCCTCTTCTCCTAAACCCCTTGTGGACTTCCAGAATATCGATATACCAATCCACGATATCCAGCACTGGCAGTTTCTTTCCATAGACTGAAATGAGTCCGACGAGAGTTTCATGATCGAGCGCCACGATGGAGAATCCATCATGGAGATGCATATGTCTGGCGGCTTTTTCACCCCACTCTCTTTCCACCTGTTGTTTTAATTTTTCGTCTGCGTCGAGATATCGAAGAGTTGAAATACGGGTAGTTTGCATAAAACGCTCACGATTATTCGTTGAACATCTCTCCGACGCTGCGGCCCTCGTGGGCTCGGCGTATGACTTCTCCGAGCAATGGCGCAATCGATAAGACGGTGATCCGTCCCTCGAGCGGTTTCATCTTGGCCATCGGAATAGGGACAGTATCAGTGGTAATAATGTGTTTGATAGGCAGGTCTGCCAGTCTCTGGGCGGCGCTTTTGGAAAAGATAGGGTGGATGAAAACCAGGTAGATATCACGAGCGCCATTCTTTCTGACCACATCCACTGCCTGCGCGATCGAGCCGCCGGTGTCCACTTCATCATCCACAATGATAACATCGTGTCCATTGACCTCACCAATGAGCGTGAGGGCTTCGGCGCGGGAGTCATTGCTCGAGCGCCGCTTTTCGATGAATGCGATTGGCACATCCAGGTCGAGTGCGTAGTTCCGTCCCTTCTTGGCAAATCCGAGATCGGTGGCCACGACCACAGGTTCTTTCATTTCGCCTTGCAGGAAATGCTTGATGTAGTCGGTGATCATATGGGAAGCTGTCAGCACGTCGCCGGGGATGGAGAAAAAACCCTGGAGCTGCCCGGCATGCGGATCGAAGGTCATGTAGCGGTCTGCCCCGGCTCGCTCGATCATATCCGCCACAAGGCGGGCGGTGATCGGGACGCGCGGCTGGTCCTTCTTATCGGAGCGACCATAACAAAGATAGGGAACAACCGCGGTGATGCGCGCCGCCGAATCCAGCCGGACGGTCTGGATCATGATCAGCAGTTCCATCAGGTTGTAGTGGACCGGTGAGGAGGTGGTCTGAATGACATACACGTCCTTGCCGCGCGCGCTGTTGTTCAGTTTTACAAAAATATTTTCATTCGGAAATTGGATGATTTCTCGAGGGCTTAATCGTTGGTCAAGATATTCTGCGATCTTCTGTGCGAGGTCGGGGGAGCCGGAGCCCGCATATAGCTTGATATCCCCGTACATTTTTATTTCGAGTGTATGTTGCGCCATCCTTTACCTTTTCTACATGCCATACTTATTTTGGGGTTCCGTTCATCAGGAGCTTAACAGCTTCATACGGGGAGAGGTTCCTGTTGACCACGTTCCCGAGGATCTCCTCGTAATTCTCGTGTGGCATGTCCTCCATAAAGCGATTCATCAAGGCTTCCTGTAATAATGCCTCCATCTCAGACTCCAGCCTGGCGCGGTCACGCGCGGCCCGATCTCCGCTTCGTTGCAGGTGCACGGCGTGCTTTGCAATGGCCTCGATCAGCTCGTCAATGCCTTTGCCCTCGGTGGCAACGGTCTTGATGATCAAGGGAATCCAGAGGTCCCGATCTGTTGCCGGTGCGGAGACTTCCATGGTCTTTCCGTGATGGCGGAAGATTCGTTGCGTAGGGTGAGCCAGTTCAAGCGTGGAGCGGAGGGCGCGCTCTGTGTTTTCCACGCCGGGGCGATCCGCCTTGTTGATGACCAGCACGTCCGCGATTTCAAGAATGCCGGCTTTGATCGCCTGGATCTCGTCTCCCAGTCCCGGTGCTTCCACCACGATCGTGGTATGCGCGAGCCGTGCGACATCCACTTCACTTTGCCCGGCACCGACCGTCTCAATGATAATAATCTCATATCCCGCTGCATCAAAAACTTGCACTAGCGATGCAGTTTTCTGCGCAATACCACCCAGCGACCCACGCGCAGCCATCGAGCGGATGAACACCCCCTCGTCGCCAGAAAGATCGCGCATCCGGACGCGGTCCCCGAGCACCGCGCCGCCCGTGAACGGACTCGAGGGATCGACAGCCACGATAGCAACCTTCTTGTTTGCCTTCCTGCGATAGCCCAGAGCCAGCTGGTTGACGAGCGAAGACTTGCCTGTCCCCGGCGCACCGGTCACGCCAATCAGGTGCGCCCTGCCAGTATGTGGAAAGAGTTCCACCAGCGCGTCCCGCGCACCTGGTGAATCATTTTCCACCTGTGTCAGCAAACGCGCCAGCACCAGCCGGTTTCCCTCGAGTAGGGGTTGGGTGAACGACATCTTTCTTTTAATAGACGAAATTACGTGGCGCTCCAGCGCCACGTAATCTTATGGCTGTATTGCCTCACGGACATCCCTGATGATCTCATCTGTGGAGGCACCGGGGCCGTAGATGCCCGTGATACCCATCTCTTTCAGGCGTGGCATGTCTTCATCGGGAATGATGCCTCCTATGAAGACCTTCACCTGATCTTGCCCATTCTTTTTGAGCAGCTCCAGAATGCGTGGAGCAAGCGCCATGTGCGCGCCGGAGAGAATGGATAGACCGACTACATCCACATCCTCCTGCAGCGCGGCTTCGGCGATCATCTCAGGGGTTTGGCGCAAGCCGGTATAGATCACTTCCATTCCCGCATCTCGCAGGGCACGCGCGACCACTTTCGCACCGCGATCGTGCCCGTCGAGACCGGGTTTGGCAACAAGGACACGGATTTTCTTATCCGTCATGGTTCCTCCGTGAAAAAATTCTCATATCATTATACTATGAGGGGGAATGATAAAAATCACCCCTCTTTCAGGGAGTGTCCTTATCAGAAACAGCATGTCCTTCTACCGAAGGACACACCTGTACTTACATTTGGTGCAAGTGCAGGGTGACATTAACTTTTTGTCCTCGAAGTTGGGCACTCCCTTATTTCGCAATGAGGCTGAAATTTACGGTACTTTATGGCGAGTCGGGTCATCCTTAAAATATGCTATACTTTGTCCATGCAATCGCGCGCTGACTGGTCGCATTGGGCTGAATCACTACGCCGCTTCAAACTGGATGGACTTGCTTCGTGGTTGCTCGAAGCTGGGGCACCCCTGACCGTGCTGGGTGCACAGGCACTCTATATCAGTCAGCCGTTTCTAGGTGGGAAAGGATTAGATTCATTTGCACATATGCTCGAAGAAGATGAAGAAGTGCAGGCATTTGCGCGTTACCTGCGCAGGGAGGAATTCTGATTCTTGCTCTGGGCTTGCTGATCCTGGCTTCGATCCTTCTGCTGGGACTTACATTCTGGAGACGCAGAGCACCTGCCTCGTTGCGCCTGATCGAGGCGTATGAGCGCCTCAATCGCTCTGTCGGTCTGGCCGTCGAAAATGGAACGCGCCTTCATATCTCACTTGGACGCGGAAACTTCCTGACTTCACGCGGCGGGTCCGCGCTGGCTGGACTTGCCATGCTGCGCAGGCTGGCGGAACGGACATCCGTCAGCGACCGTCCACCCGTAGTCACCTCCGGGGACGCTTCGCTCGCGATCCTCTCGCAGGATACTTTGCAGGCAGGCTATCGCGCCGCGGGCGCGGAGGACCAATATCGCTTCAGCACCGGTCGCTTAGCCGGTTTGACTCCGTTCTCGTACGCGTCTGGAGCGCTTGCGACTATCCACGATGAAAATATCTCCGCCAATATTATGATGGGAGATCTGGGAGCGGAATCAGCTTTGCTGGTGGAAGCCTCTGACCGCGAGGATACCAGCCTGATCGCTGCCAGCGATGATCTGTCTGCGCAAGCGGTGTTTTTTGCCGCCTCACAGGAACCCCTGATCGGTGAGGAACTGTTTGCGGCGGGGGCGTATGTGGGCGCAGGCGCCTCCCATGAGGCCAGTCTGCACGTGCAGGATATATTGCGCTGGCTCATTATCCTTGCCATGCTTGTTGGTTCTTTGCTTAAGATCGTAGGAGCACCTATCTAATGCGCGTCGTCACAGCTGCCTTCGCCATAGCCGCTGGGGTGATTGTCCTGCTGGGATATTTTTTCCCGGACCAGTTAGGGCCGCTGCGGGTTATGTTGCTTGACTGGGCAGTCATCATTGCCGGGATGGCTGTGCTGGTGGGGATCTATAATCTGGCTGCGGTCCAGATGGAAAAATTTCGCGCCGGGCAAAAGGGCGGCACCTATGGCATTCTACTGGTGATAGCGCTCCTCATTACCTTTGGATTTGGAGTCGTACTGGGTCCCGAGAACCAGTATATGCAGCTAACGATGAATGCGGTCATTGTTCCGGTGGAAGCCTCGCTGATGGCGATCCTGGCGGTGACGTTGCTCTATGCCAGCATTCGTCTCTTGCGACGCCGGGTGGATGTGATGAGCGTCGTTTTCCTGGTTGTTGCTGTGATCTTTTTGATCCTGGTGATGCCCACGCCGTTTGGTCCCATTCTTGGAGATGGCGCCACTCAAGTGGCAATGAATTTCCTGGGCATGTTTTCCGGCGGCGGTGCACGCGGTTTGTTGATCGGGATTGCACTGGGAACTTTGTTGACGGGGCTGCGCGTGCTATTTGGCGCAGACCGTCCATACGGGGGCAACTGATGGCGGAAATACGTTGTCCCAACTGCGGCAGAAATAATCCGGACCTTCTGGATGTCTGCCAGTTTTGTCAGACGCCTCTCAAGCCTGAGTCCGTCTTGCGGATCGGCGAAAAACCCATAAAGAAAAATACCGGCGAACTGGAATCCGTCCTCCCGGACTGGCTCAAGGATGTGCGCCAACAGGCAAAAGATGCCGCTGAGGAGCAGGAAGCCGCTCAAGCCGCGGCCGGCTCACGTTCACAAAAGAACGAACCACCTGACCTTTTGGCAGGGCTTGCCTCCCAGGCGGGAAGCGGCGAGGATGAGGATGTCCCTGATTGGTTGGCAAACATCAATCCCACAGCCAAGGCAAAGCCTGCAACTCCGCCTGCATCTGCAGATACGGGCTCAGATTTCTTTGCCCAGTTCAACGAGAAAGAATCCGGCCCCGAGCCGGGCAGCCAGCCTCCGCAGGAGGACGCTCCCTCCTGGATGGACAGCTCCAGAGATCAATCGCCTGCTCCTGAGCAGAAGGATGAACTCTCGGAATGGTTTACACAGGCATCGGGGCGTGCCGACGAGATTGTAGAATCCGATAACGAGCAGAGCGATGTGGGTTGGAGAAGCAGTTTTGATTCACCTGCGGCGCCCGCGCAGAATCTCCCTGCCGAAGAGGAAGACCTGAGCTGGCTTCATAACCTGGAAGCTGCATCAAAACAAACGGGAGATCTTCAATCCCCGCAAAAGGAAACGGGTTGGACGGCAGAGTTTGAAACACCAGCCACTCCATCACCATCTCCTTCTTCACAAGACGATTTGAGCTGGCTGGATCGTCTGGGCGGGATGGATGAACCCTCGCAGTCTGCCGCCGAACAGTCTTCTGCCGCGCAGGATGATCCTGGCTGGCTGAATCAGTTTGGCGGAACACCTGATGTGCCCAAAGCGTCTCAACCTTCCGTGCCGCAGGAGGACTTAAGCTGGTTAAACAATCTGGGAGCCGGTTCGGAACCACAGCCCGTCGATGCCGCTCCGAATCAACCTATCTCAGCCCAGCCCTTTGCAGCAGACGCGGATTTGGATTGGCTGAACAATCTTGGAGGGACGCCAGACGCGTCCCAGATGGCAAAGCTACCCAGCGGTCCCGAAGAAATAAAACCCTCAGAAGAAGATCTGAGCTGGCTCAATAATTTAGGCAAGCCCGCCGAACCTTTAACTCCTGCCGCGTCGCCGGAGGATTTAAGCTGGCTGAATGACCTCGGCGGAGAACCCGAGCCACTATCGACCCCTCCCTTTGCTCAATCGGAAGACGAAAAGGTTTCTCCCAGGCATACAGCGCCCCTCAGCCAGAAAGCAGCCGAGGAGAGCGAGCCCGACTGGCTCAAGAGCGCTGCCCAGGCACCCTCGATGCCTGCTCCTGGCGACCTCTCGATGGACTGGTTCTCGGGGCAGGCGGACCGCGAAAAAACGCCTCCTTCTACGCCGCAAAAAAATCCTTTTGAATCGGACATTTTCTCGACGCCGGAGGAACCGGCTCCGCTCTCCAATCAGGATGTAGACTCGCTCTTCTCTGTGGAAATGCCAGACTGGCTCTCACGCCCAGAGCCAGGGACCGCTGAGTCTGTTTCGCAGCCAACGGGAAGCTCTTCGGCGGAAGGCGATGAGTCGCTGGCGCCGGTCGATTTGCCCTCCTGGGTACAGGCGATGCGGCCTGTGGAAGCAGTCATCACGGAAACGACCCCTAGTGTTTCCGACCAGCCTGCTGAGACGGAAGGACCGCTGGCCGGTTTGCACGGCGTGATCCCCATCGCCCCTGCTGGCTCAGCAAAAAGGCCGAAGCCAGTCTCTTTGATGTTGCAGGCCTCCGATGAGCAGCAGGCAAGCGCCAAGTTGTTGGAACAAATCCTTGGAAGCGAAACAAGTCCGCGGGCATTGATCACATCCTCCGTGGTGACATCTCAGCAGTGGTTACGCTGGGTACTTACCGGGTTATTATTACTTGTATTAAGTGCGGGCATCCTTCTTCGCTCACAAAACATGCCGGTCTCTGCCAGTCTGCCAAATACTGTGGGTGGTGTGTCGAATGCCGTCCTGAGCATTCCCGCGAATGCGAAGATTCTGGTTGTAGTTGATTATGAACCCTCTCTCGCCGGTGAAATGGAAGCCGTGGGCGGGCCTCTGTTGGACCAGATCGTCATGTTGAGCCAGCCAAACCTTTCCTTCGTTTCCACCTCTCCGAACGGTGCTGCCCTGGCGGAACGGCTGATGGCCAACACGAAGATAAATCAGATTGCTCCTATCTACCTCAATCTGGGATATCTGCCGGGCGGTTCCGCCGCTGTACTTGGGTTTATCGAATCTCCCGGTCAGATCCTTCCTTCGGCAGGCGTGGGATCCTTCTCTGAGTATTCGGCTCTGGTCGTATTGACGGACCATGCGGAATCGGGCCGGGCCTGGGTGGAACAACTGCAGAACCGAAAAATAGCAGATCCGGTTCTTATCAATCAACCCCTGCTGATGGTCGCGAGTGCCCAGGCGGGTCCATTGCTGCAGCCGTATGTGGCATCAGGGCAGATCACCGGTATGATCAACGGGCTTGCCGATGCCGCGCGTTATGAGTTCGTGAATAACAGTCGCCCGGGCATTGCACGCTCCTATTGGGACACGTTTGGAATTGGCTTGATGACCTCGGTCGCATTGATCATCGTTGGCGGTCTTTGGAGTCTGTTTACCGGAGTGCGCGCACGCGCAAATGCCGAACAGGGATAAACGGATGCCTGCTGAACTCATTGAACTCACCTCCGGAATGGTCGGCTTGCTCCTGACCTTGATGGTTTTTAGTTACCTGATCCGGGACAACCCTCTGTTCCGTATCGCTATCTATTTATTCATTGGTGTGGCCTCCGGTTATGCCGCTACCATTGTCTGGCATTATGTGCTTTTCCCAAAATTGTCCCAGGTTCTGGGTTCATTCAACCCACTTGCAATCATTCCTCTCATTCTCGGGCTGTCGCTCCTGACGAAGCTAATTCCTCGCATTTCCTGGATTGGGAGTTTTGCCATGGCCGTGCTGGTCGGCGTTGGTGCCGCTGCTGCCGTCGGCGGAGCGCTGATTGGGACATTATTGCCACAGGCGCAGGCGGCGATCGACGGATTCGATTTGCGCTCGGCGGGAGGCGGCGCGAACGCGCTTCTGCAGCTGGCGCAGGGCGGTGTCATGCTGCTGGGCACGGTCTTTACTCTGGCATCCTTCCACTTCAGCGCGGGCCGCGCTGCAGATGGCGCTCCAAAACGGAACCGCATCATCGATGGAATCGCCTGGGTCGGACGCATCTTCATCGCCATTACCCTGGGTGTGTTATTTGCAGGAGTGTATATGTCCGCTCTGACAGCTATGATCGAGCGCTGGAGTTTTGTCCTCAATTTCATCAGACAACAGTTGACTGGGTTTTAGCCTATGCCTGCATCGCTGGTTCAAAACGAATCCATACTTGCCATAGATGTCGGTGCGTCGGTGACGCGTGCCGTGTTGTTTGACGTAGTCGAGGGCCAGTATCGCTTTGTCGCTTCGGGACAGGCTCCTTCCACAGCGGAAGCGCCCTTCAAGGATATTGGGATCGGCGTGCGAGAAGCGATCACCAACCTGCAAAATGTCACGGGTGCCACGCTGCTTGGACCGCATGACAATAATTTGATCGCTCCTTCCCAGCCCGATGGTTCGGGCGTCGACGCGGTCGTCGCGACCATTTCCGCGGGACCGGCCGTCAAGACCGTTGTGGTGGGCCTCCTGTCAGATGTCTCTGTGCAGAGCGCGCGGCGTTTGGCGGAGTCTACGTACAGCCGGGTAGTGGATACGCTCGACCTCTCAGATCACCGCCGCCCCGATCAGCAGATGGACAGCATCGTGCGTTCGCGGCCGGACCTGGTTGTGCTGGCCGGCGGGACAGATGGCGGCGCCTCGCGCTCCATCCAGAAGATGTTGGAAGCGGTTGGCCTGGCGTGCTACCTGATGCCATTAGAAAAACGCCCCATGGTCTTGTATGCCGGGAATCAGAAACTGGCAAACGACGTAAAGGAATTGCTCGGAGGCCATGCCGGGAAAGTGGAAGTCAGCTACAATGTGCGCCCATCCCTCGAAACGGAAGACCTGGATCCCGGGCGCCATGAGCTTGCCCTGTTGATGACAAAACTACGCCAGCGCCAGATAAAAGGTGTGGAAGAGTTGAACCTCTGGACAGCTGGAAACCTCTTGCCAACCGCCTATGCCCGCGGACGAATCATTCGTTTCCTGAGCAAGCTCTATGAATCTACGCGCGGGCTATTGTGTGTAAATGTGGGTGCTTCGGCCACCTCTGTCGCGGCGGGCTTTGCCGGTGAATTGACTCTCGGTGTGTATCCACAATATGGACTTGGGGAGAACCTGGCTGGCTTACTGCAGCAGACCGAGATCGAAGATATCATGCGCTGGCTGCAGCTCGATATTTCTGCAAGCATGTTGCGGGAATATCTGTTTCAGAAGTCGCTCTATCCATCCTCCATACCCGCTACAAAAGATGAGCAGGCGATCTCACAGGCGGTTGCGCGACAGGCGTTGTACCTCGCAGTCCGCACGGCACAGAAAGACTTCCCGGCTCATGCTCGTACTTCACAAAATGGTGTGATGCCTCCATTGGACCTGATCCTCGGTGGCGGAGGGGTGATTAGCGACGGGACCTCACTCGGTCAGAGTTTGCTGCTCCTGCTCGATGCGATTCAACCGGTGGGGATCATGCCAATCCTGCTTGACCAGAATAATTTGCTGCCGCTGCTCGGGGTGGCTGCCTCACGCAGTCACTACCTGCCAGTACAGGTGATTGAATCGGGTGCGTTTATTGGCCTGGGAACGGTCGTTTCTGTGGTCGCATCCGCCAGTTATGGCGACCAGGTTTTGCGTGCCAGGCTCGCCTATGAAGATGGAACCGAAGCGCGCGCCGAAGTCAAATTTGGTGGATTGGAAATCCTGCCTCTGCCGAACGGACAAAGCGCCCGCCTCAGCCTGCAGCCGTTCCATCGCGCGGACGCTGGTCTGGGTCCCGGCAAAAACGGCACGGTCACGGTGACAGGCGGGGCTCTGGGTGTTGTGATCGACGCGCGCGGGCGGCCGCTGCAAATCCCCAGCGATCCCGTGCGGCGGCGTGAACTCATGAAGAGATGGTCGTACGCGGTGGGAGGCTAGAATGCTTGCCCCAGTGCTTAATATTTTGCCCCTGGCTACCATCGTCCGTGAGCGGACCCTGCCCGTTGCGGGCAAGGTGAATGCCCATGTCAACCAGCGTGTCAGCCCCACCGATGTGATCGCCGAAGCCAGCTATTCGCGAGAGCATGTCCTGTTTGATGTGGCGCGCACGTTCGGCGTTCCCATTTCCACTGCGGATAAGATGATCAAGGTCAACACGGGTGATCGCGTGATGCAGGGCGCGCTGGTCGCGGAGAGTGGCGGCTTGATGTCACGCACGATCAAGGCACCGCGGGCTGGGCGCGTGATGATCGTAGGTGGTGGTCAGGTATTGATGGAAGTTGGCGATACGCGTATCGAATTACGCGCGGGTCTTCCCGGTGTGGTGACTCAGGTTTTGCCCGAACGCGGTGTTGTCATTCAAACCGCGGGCGCGCTCATCCAGGGTGTGTGGGGGAACGGTCGAATCGACAACGGCTTGATGGTGAATCTCATCGCAAAGCCGGATGAAGTTCTGACGGCAGACCGGCTCGACGTGAGTCTGCGCGGGTCGGTCATCCTGGGCGGACATGTGCGTGACCTGGAGACCTTGAAAACGGCGGCAGAATTGCCTGTGCGCGGTTTGATCCTGTCGAGCCTGCTTTCTCCGTTGATCGTCTCTGCCTATCAGATGAGGTATCCGATCCTTGTGACGGATGGGTTTGGCGCGATGCCGATGAACTCGGCCGCGTTCCGACTGCTGACCACGAACGATAAACGCGAAGTGACCGTGAACGCAGAACACTTCGACCGTTTCTATGGCAATCGTCCCGAAGTGATCATTCCCTTACCTGTTACCTCCGAACCACCTGAGCCGAACAGCTTTGAACCCTTCCGTCCCGGGCAAACGGTGCGACTGCGCCGCCCGCCCAACGCAGGGATGATCGGTACGCTTTCGTCTCTTCCTGCCGGACTGAGCCCATTGCCCAGCGGCTTACGTGCGGTCGCGGCAGAGGTCAGGCTTGAAAACGGTGAGACCATGCTCGTGCCTTTGGTAAATTTGGAAGTTGTGGGATAATCCTTTTATGCCGCGTGTGATGAAATAAGAGATTCCCTTTGCCCACAAATGTTTGGAAGTAGGAACTTGCAGCACGCGGTGCGATTCAGAAACACAAACTAGAGGAGAGTGCAGCATGACGACCTATGATGACCCTGATTTTGATGAACCCAATCCGCCGGAAGAATCAAGTAATCGTACGTTCCTGCTCGTCGCCGGTATCCTCGGCGCGCTTGTCCTTCTGGGGCTTCTTTGTATCGTTGGATATTTTTTCTTTCGAAACAACTCTAACCAGCAAAATGAAGCCACGGCGATTGCGCAGGTGACCCAGCAACAGGCGACAGTTCAAGCGGGCGTGACTCAGACCAGCATTGCTCAAAAACTCACGCAGACGGCTGCAGTGACCAATACGGTGCCTCCGACGAATACGCCGGTCATCGCTGAGGCGACATTGACTCCCTCACCGACACCCGCCCCCGCGACCGTGACGGTGGCGGCGGCCTTCACCCAACTCGCAAACTCCACCCAGACCATTATCCCCACTTCCACAGCTCTGCCGAACACCGGCTTTGCAGATGACCTCGGTGCGTCCGGGTTGATCCTGGTCGCGATTGCACTGGTGGCGGTGATCTTCCTGGTGAGAAGGCTGCGGGCGTCGCCCTCGTAATATCAGTGCAGGTACCTAATAGACCCTAAAGGTTATAGCGCCTTTAGGGTCTTTCTATTTTCCAGGACTCCTCTTGACAAAGTCTTTAATTGTGCTAAAATTCACAATAAAGAGTATCTGAATTCTCCGAATTATGAGTGAGGAGGCGAGATGGCTAGAAGAGTAGTGTTGATCAACCCTGCACGGCACTTCATTGCCAACGCGCGTGGATTGGGATATCTCATTCCACTGGGGCTTGTCAGTATCGGGGGACCCTTGATCGACGCAGGCTTTACTGTAAAGCTGATCGATCATGATCTGTACGGGTGGCCGTATCCAAGACTCATCCGAGAAATTGCCGATTTCCAGGCAGACTACATTCTGCTGGGGCATTCCGGCTCCACGCCGGCGCACAAGACCGCGATTAAGACAATAAAAGCAATCCATCGAAAACTACCGCACCTTCGCGTTATCTATGGAGGTGTATATCCAACCTATGCTCATCAGGCAGTGATGGCAGAGTGCGAGGAGATCGACGCGATCGTGCGCGGAGAGGGGGAGCTGACAATCGTGAGCCTGCTCCGGGCATGGGAACAGACGAACGATCTCAGCTATATGGATGGAGTCACTTGGCGCAGAGGCGAGGAGATCATCGTCAATCGCTCGCGGACGCCGATCAAGGATCTGGATGAATATCGTCCAGGCTGGGAGCTCCTCGATTGGGAGCATTATTCCATGTTCGGCTTCAAGAACGCGGCGGGAATCCAATTCAGCCGGGGCTGCACGCTCACCTGCACCTATTGCGGGCAATGGATGTTCTGGAAAAAATGGCGGCACCGCAGTCCCGGGAATGTCTTGGAGCAGTTGAAGATACTGGCAAAGCAATATGGTGTCAAGATTGTCTGGTTCGCGGACGAGAACTTCGCGGCAGACCGCGAGGCGGCGCGACAAACCCTGGAACTGATCGAGGTAGCGGGCCTTGGACTTTCATTGAATTTCAACATGACCGCGGCGGACGTCGTGCGTGATGCAGATCTGATGCCCCTCTATAAACGCGCTGGGGTCGATTACATTGTGATGGGCATCGAGACGCTCAACAATGACGTCGTCACGAATATCCGCAAGAATAATCCATTCGAGGTCTCAAGGGAGGCCGTACGAATATTGCGCGAGAACAACATCATCAGTTTGACAAATATCATTTACGGCCTCGAAGAGGAAAGTTGGAAGACGATCTTTGAAAAATTCAAAGGCTTGCTAAAACTGGACTCGGATATCCTGAACGCCATGTATCTCACCCCACATTTCTGGACAGCGCAGGGAAAGGCCGCAGATCCGTATCAGGTCATCCAGACTGATCTTGATAAATGGTCGTATCGCAACCAGGTATTGGCGACGCGTTTTCTAAAACCATTTGAATTATTCCTTGGCGTGAAACTAACGGAGATCCTTTTTCACCTTCGACCAAAAGCGCTGAAACGTATAGCGATTGGAACAGACAAGCGTTACCTCCAGATCATGCGCCATTCCATGTGGGTTGGGATCAAAGTCGTGTTGGCGGAGGTGTTTGAGTTCCTCTTTCAAACAAAGTTTTCTCCCCAGGGAAACGTAAAAGTCTTACCCGGCACAACTCTACGCCCGATGGTGGTCTCTGACCCCGCCGGAAATCCAGAACTAGAATTCCCCGGGCGCACATTGCAAACAGACCAGACCTTCTGAGCGCCACATTTCCACCACGCGACTGCGGTCTTCCACCACAAACAGAATTTTGCTTTTGTCCAGGGTCGCCAGCAATTCGCGCTTGACCTCCGTATCACTGCGCCGGTCATTCGCTTTTCTCAGAAGTAGATCGTGATAATTGACGCCCTGTCCCGCCAGCCATGTAACCGTCTGTTCGCGGTGGTCTTCATTCCGCCCCGAGCAAAGAATGATATGAATGCCGGAAGCGTAAAGGAGATTACAGAGGCGCACCATCGAATGGATCGCTTTATCCTGCGCCATGCCCTGGAAGAAGGCATTCCAGTTCTTCGGCTTTTTTCTCACATGATGGATGCGTTCGGAAACATCCGCCAGTGTGCCGTCAATATCGAAGATGACAATTTCGTCTGCCACAGATTCTTCCCAATCACGTGTTGTCGCGGTAATGCTTCGACTACGGAACAGAAAACCGCTGTTCCTCCGCTCACATGGTCCCGGCGTTCGAGCGGGGGCGCGGAACGCTTACACGACACTCTCCGCCACCTGCTCTCCATATCCCAACAATGCCTTGACCATCACCTGTGTCCGTCCTTCAGCATAGACGCGCAGCACAGGCTCTGTCCCGGATGGACGGATGAGCAGCCAGGAATCATCCGACATGATGTATTTGATGCCATCGCGCTGGCTGACTTCGCAGACTTGCTCGCCGCCGATCTCTGCCGGAGCTCGTTTCGTCAGGAACTCGGTCATTTCCGTTTTTGCCACCGGGCGGCTCAGGCGCAAGTCCACGCGCTCATAGAAGGCGGGACCCACATCCTCGAGCAATTCCTCCACCAGCCTGTTCAGGGTCTTGCCAGATGCCGCGATCATCTCCACGAGCAGCAACCCCATGATCGGACCGTCACCTTCGGGAATATGTCCTTTGAAGGAAATGCCGCCGGATTCCTCCCCACCGATCAACACATCTTCATTCATCATGTAATCGGCAATGTGATTAAAGCCCACCGGCGTTTCATGAAGCTGTAGCCCGTAGCGTTTCGCCAGACGATCAATCATGCGCGTGGTAGAAACCGTCCGCACGACAGACCCGGTCCAGCCGCGCTTCTCGACCAGATACTTCAGGGACAGCGCCATGATCTTATGTGGATCGACGAACGTAGCGCGTTCGTCCATGGCGCCGATGCGGTCGGCATCGCCATCGGTCACAATGCCGAAGTCGCCCATCCCGGAGCTGATCGCAGATGCCAGCGCGCCGAGATACTTGGCGATCGGTTCGGGGTGCACGCTGCCAAAGCCGGGGTTCATTTCTCCCCGGATCTCGGCGATCTCACAGCCGGTCCCCTGCAGGAAGGATTTGATCACGCCGCGCCCCGCCCCATACATGGCATCGACCACAAAGCGCCGTGGGTTCTCCGCGATCACGTCGGTGTTGATCAATGTCCTTAATTGATCGAAGTAAGCGGGCAGGGGATTGAACTTCTGGATCAAGCCCGCTTCGCGCGCCTTTTTGAAATCCATCAGGTTGGGACCGCGCGCCTGCTGCTCATTGTCGTTAATATAGATTTCTACGCGGCGGCATTGTTCGGGCAGAGCCGAGCCGCCGAACGCGCCCTTGAGTTTGACGCCGTTATAACGTGGCGCGTTATGTGAGGCGGTGATCATCACACCCGCAATTGCACACTGGTGTTTGACTGCCCAGGAAATGGCAGGCGTGGGCGCATCGGATTGCGCCAGAAGGATGGTGAACCCGTTTGCCGCCAGGACGCGCGCTACTTCGCCCGCGTAGCGGTCGGAGAGGAAGCGCGTATCGAATCCCACCACCATCTTTCTTGGATCGGGGCAGGGACCGCCATTTGCTGATTTATCCCAGTGATCGGACCCGATCGCATCTGCAATGGCCTGGGTCAGAATTCGTAAGTTGTCGAACGTAAACGTATCGGAGATGACCGCTCTCCAGCCGTCGGTTCCAAAATGGATTGGCATGAGGTTCCTCGAAGAAATGAATTTGTTTTAGATGCCTTTCGCTCAAATCGCGCTCGCCATTGGCGAGCGCGATCAAGGTGTAGGCGAAGGCTGCCAGTCCACAGGGGGAGTGGCAGTCTGTAATAGAGATTGGAGGATCCAGCCCTCCACGCGCCGGTCGTCGATCGTTGCAGACACATGCACCCAGATGACACCGTTCACATCCTGAAAGTCGTTTGGAATAATCGTGACGGTCGCGCCATTCGCAAGTGTGATCAATGCCTGTCCACCGGGCTGATCCCGGATGAATGCGCCGCCGCCTTCAGAGGCGTGGATCATGGCAATGATAGGTGTCGGTTCTGCCGTTACAGTAGCTGTGAACGTTTCTGTTGCTGGCAGGGTTGCAGGCGTGGAGGACGGTCTGGGGGTTCGTGAGGTTGTGCTGAGGGAAGCAGCAATGACGGGCGTTGAAGAGGCGGACCTGGGCGAGGATGTCGTTGACGGGATTGCTAGAGGAGTAGGTGAGGATTCAATAACGGCAACCGGTTGTGGGGGCGGTGAAGCGAATCCCATCCGGGTCATGATCCAATTCCCGAAATTCGTGTAAATGACAATTACGGCGATGAGTGAAACCGCCATGAGTCCCGTAAAAGCAAACCCGCCTAATGAGGTCGGATAGAAGCGCAGGAAGCAAAGGGTCAGCAGCCCGAAAACGGTTGCCCACGCCAGGTGAACGAAGAAGACAAATAATCCTTGCGGCCAGACCTCGCCCAGCCCCACACCGCTCCCCAGTCCAAAGCCTGCTGCGGAGAGCGGAAGAAAAAGCTCATACGCTAACAGCGCGCTGGGAAGATAGGGACGGTCCTCCGAGCGCACGAAGGAAACCGTGATCAGGATCGCCCCGATCGTCAGCGCGACCAGGTCGGGCCACCACAAACGGCTGTGAATGAACGCCTCATTCAAGGTCAGCGGCTGAAAAGCACGTGAGGCAAATCCCGCCAGCCACCCGCCGAGAAAAATGACCAGTGCACTGATCAGAAACGCTGAGGTCGTCTGGAAAAAGAGACGCAGCGCTCCAGCGATGATCGAGAGCGTCGTACCGATCCAGGGGGTTAACAGGGGTGCGACTAGGATGCCGAAGATCAGCAATGCCTGTGCATTGAATAAATACCCGATACCTAAAATCGCGCCTGCCACAAATGAAAAAACAAACAACTCATAGGAAGGGAAGGCGCGGCGGACCAGGTGCGCGAATAACTCGGCGCGCTCCGCTTCATCTGTGGGGAATTGGACGCGTCGCATAGCGCGTCGCCGACGGGCACGCGCGGAAACGAACTCCGGTGTTCCTTCAGGATGAGGTTGTGATGACGACTCTGAATAGCTCATTCAATCTGACCTTGGATGGACCTGGCGCTCCCATTATACAGGGAATATTGGAGGGGTGGTGATGGGCATCATTTGTAGACAGAAAATGCCCGCCTCGTTATTGACACGCGTTCCGCATCGGGTATAATACCGTCCGCACAAAACAAAATGGCTCCGTAGCTCAATGGTAGAGCAGTTGACTCTTAATCAATTGGTTGAGGGTTCGAATCCCCCCGGAGTCACCAAATAACGCCCTGGTTTAAAACGCAGGGCGTTTAAATTTTAATGATATGTGAAATAGGATCTGCCTGATTTTCCATAACAAAATATAATAGAACGTTGGCTTTTGCTGTTATCACAAACAATATCAGGTGCTTCCCCATAACACTTATGTTAAGTAACATTCGTCTCTATCTGGACCGGCAGGCGTCCTCGATTTCTAGATATATCCTCGAGCAACTTTTATACTTCCTGTTTGGGTGGATCCCAACGATCCTCGGTGTGGGGTTGCGCGGGCTGGTTTATCGCCTGATTCTGCATATAGATGGGGCTGCTGCGATCGAGAGCCGCGTCCGTCTCCGGTTTGCAGATCACATCCGCCTCGGTCACGGCGTGTACCTGGACGAAGGAGTCTATCTTCACGCTTGCCCGCGTGGGATCGAGATCGGCCCCGGAACGATCGTCATGCACGGCGCGGTTTTGCACGTCTACAATTTTCGAGGCATGCCCCAGTCGGGGATCAAGATTGGAAGAGACAGTCTGATCGGAGAGTACTCGGTGATCCGCGGCCAGGGCGGCGTGCAGATCGGTGATCGCGTCTACACCTCGCCATTCACGCAGATCATTGCAGTCAATCACGTGTTCGATGACCCGAACCGTCCGTTTGTGGAACAGGGAATCACCGCGGAAGGAATCGTCATCGAAGATGACGTCTGGCTGGGAGCCGGCGCGATCATCACAGACGGGGTCAGAGTGGGCAAGGGGGCAGTTGTCGCAGCGGGGGCGGTGGTCACAAAAGATGTGCTGCCTCATACGGTTGTCGGAGGTGTCCCGGCAAAGCTGATCAAAACGATTGATGGCGTGCCAAGCGGTCAGCCTGACCGTGTGATTTATCACGCAAGCAAGGATGGAAGTCCATGACGGTTTTGTCTGTTGTCATTCCTGCCTACAATGAAGAAAATGGAATTGCCGAGATCGCCTCTCGCGTGCTCTCGGTGAGTCCTGCTCTAAAGCAAGTAGGCGTGGACCGGTTGGAACTCCTGGTCGTGGACGATGGCTCGAGAGATCGAACGGCCGATGTGGCACAGAATATTGCTGGCGTGACCCTGATCCGCCACCCCAAAAATAAGGGATACGGCGCGGCGCTCAAGACCGGCTTCTCCAAAGCCGGCGGAGAGCTAATCGGGTTTTTGGATGCGGATGGCACATATCCACCCGAGTTTTTTCCACAGCTTTGCCAGGTCGCATTGAACGGTGCAGACCTCGTCATCGGTTCGCGCATGGCGGGTGAAGAGAGCAAGATGCCGGTGACGCGCAGGCTGGGCAATTTCTTCTTTGCTAACCTGCTGAGTTTATTAAGCCACCAAAAAGTGACGGACAGCGCCAGCGGGATGCGCGTCTTCAAGCGCGAAATCCTCCGGCAGATTTATCCTCTGCCCGACGGCTTGAACCTGACGCCGGTGATGAGTACCCGCGCTCTCCATGAAGGCGTCAGGATCAAAGAAGTCCCGATCCCTTACAGCGAGCGGGTTGGACGTTCGAAGTTAAGCGTCATTCGGGATGGCAGCATCTTCATGCAAAGCATGCTGTGGACGGTGCTGTCTTATAACCCTGTCCGGATCCTGGGGCTGCTGGGCTTAGGGGGATTAGGGATTGCAGGCATTGTCTTTCTCTGGATCTTATACATACGATTTCTTAACGGCGTAACTGTGTTGAGTCCCTGGGGCGTTGCCGCCTTATTCCTGGCTCTGATCTCCACGATCGCGGGAGTTAACTTACTCGCACTGGGAATCACATTCAATTACCTGGTGGCGTTATTTTACAAAACGCCCATCCGCCAGGGATTGTTCGGCAGGCCGATCTTCAAAACACCTCTCGATCGACAATTCGGCTGGATGGGTCTGGCGGCGATCTTTACCGGGCCGGCGGTCGCCTTGACCGCCCTCGCGCTGGGCGCGCAGGGCTGGGAGATCGGCCGCTTATGGTTTTACATGGTAGGAAGTGCGATGATCTTTTTGGTGGGTGTACAGCTGGTTGTGTATTGGTTGCTGTTGCGAATCCTGGAGGAGCTTAGCCAGCGGGAGATGCTGACAAAACAGGACATAGGGTCTGGTGAGGCGTGAGCGCTAAGCCTGTTTTCTGGCTGTTCATTCTGTTCCTGGCCGGTCTGATCTCTTTTTTCCTCTGGCAGCTTTTCCGGCCCGTGAACCTGCCGGATGTAAATATGTCCGCGTTCGGATCGGATACCGTGCGTGCCGGAGTATCAGAAATTATTGAAGAAGGCGAAATCGACCTGGGCGTGACCGTTCAGCGCTATCAGGTCGCGCGCGTGGAACTGCTGGAGGGGAAGTATCGCGGCCTCGAGATGGAAATGGACTATGGCAAACGGGGAGTGCTCTCGAACGTCGTCTATCTTCGGCCGGGCGATACGATCCTGGTGACCATCGGCGCGCGCCCGGATGGAATCCTGACCGTCTATTTTGTCGACTTCGAACGAGCGACCTCGCTCCTGTGGCTCACCGCCATTTTTGTTCTCGTCATTCTGGTCATGAGCCGCTGGAAGGGACTGCGTTCGATCCTCAGTCTGGCATTCAGCCTGTTTGTGATTATCGGTTATATCATTCCTCACATTCTGGCGGGCGAAGATCCGGTATGGGTGAGCATTACAGGGTCCGTCATCCTGCTTGGTGTGACACTTTATCTTACCTACGGCTGGAATCTGAAGACACACGCTGCGGTCGTCAGCATGATCCTTGTTTTGATGCTTACGGGAACTCTTGCGGTGCTGTTTGTGTTCTTTACCCGTCTGACGGGTTCTGGCGATGAGAATTCGCTGTTCCTGATGCAAATGCTCAATACACAGATCAATCTGCGCGGATTGTTACTAGGCGGTATGATCATTGGTGCCCTCGGCGTGCTGGATGATCTCGTGACAACACAGGCTTCGGCCGTTTTCGAGTTACACCATGCGAATGAATCTTTTGGATTCCGGGAGCTGTTCCGCTCTGCGATGCGCATCGGGCAGGACCACGTGGCGGCGACGGTCAATACGCTTGTCCTGGCATACGCAGGTGCGGCGCTGCCAATGCTGCTTATGTTTTCGCTGGGAGGCGGGAATTATGGTCTGCTGGTCAATTATGAGTTTATCGCTGAGGAGATCGTGCGGACCCTGGTCGGTTCGCTGGGGCTGGTCACTGCCGTCCCTCTGACGACGACGATCGCCATCCTGTTCGCCCTACGGGCGGATGCGCTCGGGGAGTGGAGACCACTCCTCGGTCCCGAAGGAAGCGGTGATGCGCATATCCACTAAATATGGGAGTCAATGTCTCCTGACATTGAAATTCCAACGACTCCAGTCATTGGGTCCTTCCAAGGTGGGGCGCGACGTTTTCGCTGTTTCTGCGTATAGAAAGTACAAGGAGCGCGAGTGAACGATGAACTTGCCTGGGTACTCCAGGCACAGCAAGGCAATGACGAAGCGTTTACGAAGCTTGTTGAGGAACATCAGACGCACGTCTACAATTTGTGTTACCGCATGTTAGGCGAGCCTGAAGCCGCGGAAGATGCCGCGCAGGAAACCTTTCTGCGTGCGTATCAGAATCTGCACCGCTACGATCAAACCCGGTCGTTTGCCACGTGGTTACTTTCGATTGGCGCACACTATTGTATTGACAGGTTACGCCGCCGCAAACTGTCCATGTTCTCGATGGATGAGGAGAACGACGACGGTACAACCTTCGAGATACGGGATACTGCTTCTCCCGACCCGGAGGCTGAATCTGTCAAACGCGAAGACCGTGATCGTCTCCACATTCTGCTGAAGGATCTCGACGACACAGACCGGGCGGCGGTGATCATGCGATACTGGTATGACTATTCCGAGATCGAGATTGCCGACTCTCTCAACCTGACCGTCAGTGCTGTCAAAAGCCGACTGCACCGGGCGCGCCGCGCGTTGGCAGGGATGTGGCAGGAAGAAACGCCGCGTGCTCGCACCGAAAGGAGAAAAGTCTATGAATCACCAGCCTTTTGAAGAGTGGCTGTTGAATGAAAAGCTGATCAGTCCCCGGGAGAAGCTTGATCTTGATGCACACCTGAGGATCTGCAGCTATTGCAGCGCGCTGGCGGAGACGGGCAAGGCATTAAGCATAGTGAAGCGAGTCTCCCCGGCCGCCGGGTTTAGCTCACGTTTCCAGGCAAGGCTTGCGGTGCAGAAAGCCGCTGACCGTCGGCGGAAACGTTGGGGAACCGTCCTGTTCACATTTGGAGGCCTCGTAATGCTCATGTGGCTCGTGGGGCCTTACCTGGCGTCTTTCCTTGCCGCCCCTGCGACCTGGATCGCGGCCCTGATCGAGTGGGTGATCTTCCTGATCACCACCCTGCAGGCTGTGACCCAGGCGGGATCGGTGCTTCTGCGGGCCCTCCCAGGTTTCCTTTCTCCCTTTGCATTTATGGTGCTAGTCTCTGCGTTTGCCGGGATCGGGCTCTTATGGTCGGTATCCATATGGCGGTTCGTTCGAGTTCCGCGAGGAGTTTAATCGATGAAGATACTATACAAAATACTTACCTTTTTTTCTTTACTTGCCCTGATGCTCATGCCGGCCAGTCCGGCATATGCACAGGGTCCCAACCCGGATGGCGGGCAGGTGATCTTTGGCAGAAGCTATACCCTGGAAAGTGGTGAGACCTTTGAGGGTGACCTCGTCGTTTTTGGCGGCAACGTGACCATTGAAGACGACGCAACCCTGAACGGCAACCTGGTGGTGATTGGCGGGACGATCAAGAGTAACGGTGAAACGAACGGTGATGTGGTTGCCGTGGGAGGACAGATCAGCCTGGAGGAATCCGCGCAGGTGGCGGGGAATGTGGTCACTGTGGGTGGGCAACTGGAGCAGGCAGAAGGCGCAAAAATCGCGGGCGATGTCATTAATAATGTTGCGCCTGATATCGTTCTTCCTACCGCTAAAATCCCGCCTACGGCACCCGGTACACCCAATGTCCCTGACATCCCAACTCCCAATATCAATGTCCATTTCAACCCGTTCGCTGAGGTATTCTGGATCTTCTTCTGGGCAGTGATCGTCGCCGCGTTCGCGATGCTGCTCTCGCTCTTCTGGCAGCCCCAAATCGAACGCACAGGAAACGTAATTATTACACAGCCGTTAATGACCGGTGCCATCGGGCTGCTGGCATTCGTTGTTGCTGCCATCCTTTTCCTGACAATCGTTCCACCGCTCATTGCTGCCTTTGCGTGGTTGTTCGGCGTGGTGGCAATGGGATCGCAGGTGGGAGAGCGCTTCTCCAAAGCCGTGAACCAGGTGTGGTCACCGGTGCTAACGATTGGCTTCGGGACGTTCCTGCTGATGCTGGTTGGCGGCGCGATTGGCCTGGTCCCGTGTCTGGGTGGCATAGCGCTCTTCCTGCTGGGAATGCTGGGAATTGGCGGCTCGGTGATCACCTGGTTCGGAGTGCGGCTGCCCCAGGTGCCCGCGGTAACCGTTTACACCCCACCAACGGACTCCGGTCCGGTTCCGCCGGCTGCGTAGCCTTAAAAATCTCTCATGTTATAATCAATCCGCCCCGATCAGTAACGGGGCGGATTGATTTTTAGAGGAAACATGGCTTTCAGAGAAACACCGATCCCCAATACGATTATCCACAATTCCCCACCGCCTCTGGTTGAAGTCTCCGGGACACACCATGAAATGGGATGTCAAATCGGCGAGGCGCGCCGGGAACAGGTGCAGCATAGCATCGAAAACGCGCATGTCCTGATCGAGCAGTCTTATGACTCGCTGGAACTGACCTGGAAGGGGGCACAGATCCAGGGGCGCAAATACCTGCCCTTTGCCGAAGAGCGCTACCCTCAGTACATCGAAGAAATGCAGGGCATTGCCAAAGGTGCAAATGTCACCTTTGACGATGTCATGACCTTGAATGCCATGGAGGCAGTCACGATGGATGCTCTTCACCTGACGCGCTGCACAAGCTTCGCGGTGAATGAAGAACGCACGGCGGACGGTCACGTGCTTCTTGCGCATAACGAAGACTGGGTGCCCGAGGATGAAAACGATGTCTACGTGGTCTCGGCGAAACCACGGGAGGAACCCCCGTTCCTGGCAATGACGTATGGTGGGCTCCTGCCCAATGTGGGCTTCAACGCCTATGGCATTGCCCAGCTGATCGATTCCGTCTACCCGAACGACTCGCGCATTGGCATCCCGCGCCTGGTGGTAGCGCGGGCGGTGTTAGCCTCGCGTCGTCTCTCCGGCGCCCTCGGGCGGACGCTGATTTCGCACCGCGCCGCGGGCTACAATCACCTGCTCGCTGATGAACATGGAGAATTGTATTCCGTGGAGGTCTCTGCCCGCAAATTCGATATCCTGCATGGCACGGACGGGTATATGGTCCATACCAACCATTACCTCTCATCGACCATGAAAGAGATCGAAAGTGACCCCGAGGAATTGATCTCGTCGCGCGTGCGCTATTTCCGTGCCAATCGCTTATTGAGACAAAACTCGACGCATACGATCAAGACGTTACAGGCAATCCAGAAGGATCACGTCAACTTGCCGAACTCGATCTGCAACCACAACATTGCGGGCATCGACCCTCTTGACCGCGAGAGCACCATCTCTGCCATGGTCATGGACCTCACCGCCCGCGAGATGCACATTGCCTGGGGCAACCCCTGCCAGAATTCGTATCACACGTATCATTTGGATGACTGAGGCTTGCCAACTAAAAACACCTCCTGTTCAAGCCTGAATAGGAGGTGTTTTGGTTTTAATCGATTTCTTCAACAGGTCTCCTGGAAAGCCTGTGAGAAAAGAAAGATCTGGATGGCAAGCCGGGGGAGCGAATAGATCGCTGCCAGAATCAGCAGCTTGCGATACGTCATTCGATCGCGGCCAGTATTCCCCGCTGGATTGTACTTCTATTGTTCCTTGGGTTTCAGACGGCTGGTCAGGTCGCGCAGCTGGACAAATGAGATGGGTTTGATCATTACGAAATCGACCTGCTCTGTATATGCCTCTCCCATGCGGGCGTCGGCTGTCGTGATGATCACGACGCTTTTTGCGAATCGCTCGTCATTCTTAATGACGTTCGTTAATAGATCTGCACCCGAAATATGGGGGAGATGCATGTCCAGCAGAATCAGGAAGGGGGGAACGCCGTTTATTAACCTATCCTGCGCCATGCGTCCATCGGCAACAAGTTCCACGTCAAAGCCTACACCTCGCAGAGCTTCGGCAAAGATACTGGCAAGGTCTTCATCATCCTCAACGATCAACGCCAACTGACTCATAGGTTTCTCCATTTTTCCAGATTCTCCGCCGGAACGACGAGCGGCAGAGTAACAGTAAATGTGGTTCCGACACCAACTTTGCTTTTGACGTGGATATCTCCATTCATCAGGTTGACCAATTGTTTGACAATGGACAATCCCAGCCCAAAGCCGCCATGGACGCGTGTTGCACCACCCTCTACCTGACGAAAGGTATCAAAGATATATGGCAGCTCGTCCTCCGGGATCCCGCTGCCTGTGTCAGAGACTTCCATGCCCCATTTGTTTTCGTAGGGGCAAAACAAGCGGACCTGTACTGCGCCCCGATCGGTAAACTTTACCGCGTTGTTGACCAGGTTGACCAAAATTTGTTGAAGGCGTGCTCCATCCCCATTCAACACGTCCGGGACGTGATCATCGATCTCACTGGTTAGCCGTAATCCTTTTTCATGTGCGATCTGATCCATGACACCGTGCAGATTTTCCAGCAGTTCAGCCGGGCGAACGGGAGCCATCTGAATGGTTAACTTCCCTGCCTCCATTTGCGCCTGGTCGAGCAGGTCATTGATCAAACCCAGCAGGCGCTGCGTATTCTTCATGATACGCTCTGCCATGTTCACCTGCTTGTTGTTCATCGGTCCATAGATGGCTTCCTTGAACATCTCGGCATACCCGAGAATGGCATTCAGCGGCGTGCGCAGCTCATGCGATACGATCGCGACAAAAGTGCTCTTCAGCTTTTCCACCTCAGCTTCACGTGTGAAGTCACGGAACACTGTAACCGTGCCAATATTGGAATGTCTATCCTTCGAATTGTCATAGACCTGCGCTGCGCTGATCGAGAGGGTCTTCTCGCCCCATTCCACCCGAAAACTGGGTGGCTGCGTATCATGCTCCATCATGGCGTACAGGAGGTGGCGGCTTTTGGGGGAGAGCCGTGGATGCTCGATCAGATCGCGGAAGTTCTTGTTCACGACCAATTCCGTCGGGATTTCCAGCATGGCTCTTAACGCCGGGTTTGCCAGGATGGCATTCCACTGGGTATCAAACACCACCACACCATCTGCAATCGAGTTGAGGATTGCCTGGTTTCGCCCGGCTTCGATCCGTTCGCGTTCCAGGGCTTCGGCCAGCTCCCGGGTTCGCTCAATCACCACCTGATCCAGGTTTGCATTAATGACTCTCAATTCCTTGAGCGCCGCTTCAAGACTACGTGCGGAGAGCCAGGAAACAAGGGCAATTACGAAAAAACCTATGATCGCAGGTATGTTGGGAAATCGACCTATGGATAGCGCAATGACAGAGATAACAATTCCACTCAGACCACTAAAGATAAAACTGGACGAGGGGACAAGCAAAATGCTTGCCATGATGATGGGGATCGTAAAAGCGAACAAACTTCGACCGCCCGAGATCTGATCCGGCGTATCGGTAAATGCAAACAGTAAGGTTAAGAAGACTAGAAAAATTGTTGCTGAAACCCGCCCAGACCAGAAATAGTTAATCAGATAAATGAGTAGAGTTCCAAAAATTGTAACAACACTGCCGGTGATTAATAAACTTACGTTTTCCCAGGTCAGGACTCCAAGAAAAAACGGAACGAGTGACGTAATCAAAGCAAAAAGCGACAGGAGTCCAATCCCCACAACCAGAATGTTAAGAATTCTCCTCCGGCGGGTGTCATCTGGATCGCTGGTAGAGACTGTCAGAAAGCGGCGTAGAAGATTCATGCTAATGGCTCATCCGGGTAAATCATAACAGGTTGCGTCAAAGAGCCCACAACATTGCAAGTGCTTTTCTCATCAGATTTGTTAGGCAGACGATCGGCCATCCTGCGCTCTCCAAAGGCATACGCCCACGGGGAATTTGAAAGTACGCTGATGGCGACCTCCATCCTAGACGGGGGATTCAATCTTACAATCATGGGAGATATCTGTATGCGCAAGTACGTCACGGCTGCGGATTGCCTGTCATTCTTTGTAAGACTGACTCAGGGTAAGCAGCATATCCATGGCCTGAAGATATTCTTTCCAGCCAGGATAGAGCGAGAAATCCTCCTCCCGAAATGCTTCCTCCGGGTACCGAATCTTTACCCGCAGAAAATTGTACAGTGCTCGCTGTTCCCTTGTTGACTGTTCCATCTCGGCCAATGCTTTCCCATACTGGTGATGGCGTTGATTTCTCGCCACTTGAGGAACCATGGCTGCTATACGCTCCTGAGACCCTTCGATGGAGTTTCCAGACTGTTCGTCTAGAAATTGACAAAGGCGTGTGCATTCCAATACTGGATCATCGAGTAATTGATCGTAAGCGACAAAAACCTTTTTATGATTCTCCCGCGTAAAGGCAAGTATATTGAGCATGCAATATTGCCAGTAGATCAATCCTGCAGAGAAAGGTAAATCATTCGGGTCAAGGTCTTCCGTCTGCGCTGACGATAACGCCACTTCTGCCGGGTGCCGGATCGTGATGATATAGATGGGGTCCTCCCAAATCTTCACCCAAAAAGGAAGTGTCAGGGGCAAACGGGCATCCTTCCAGACCCATGTATCGAAGCTGTTGTTTCCAGCTTGCTCATCCATCTCCTGTATCAGACTCATGGCTTTTTCGCGAAAAACAGGATCCAGCGCTCGTTCTTCCATTTGTTTCGGTGCAGGTGGTACTCTATCATTTTGATCCAGAAGCTCATCGTTTAATTTCTGCAATGGAATATATTCCATATATCCATACCCACGCAGGTCATTTCTATCAGATTTCCACAAATTGTTTTCACCGCCACTGTACGCTCCCCATAACCGGACGAGCTCAGCCGTGAGCGATGTGCCGCTGCGCATGATTCCTAATACAATAATGTTTCTCATGGTTCTAAAATCCTTATAGTTGAGCAAGAGCAAGTGCACTGATTACTGCCGAGCGAATCACCAGGCGGGGATGATACAAACACTTGCCAATCCACAGAGGCGGATAGGGTGGGTCCAGATGTTCCTCTAGCCAGCGAAAACCGTTCCGGAAGGTGGATTTGGGTATTTTAGTGACTTTCTCATTCCATACCCACAGAGCCTGCAAAGCATATGCAGTTTCTTCCGCCGTAGGAATGTAGGTGCCCCACGAGCCGCTGGTATTTTGTGACCGGAGAAGCCATTCCACGGAGTCTGCGACCAGGTCAGTTTCAAAGCCGGCGCAGGCAATAATAGCATGCGCCGTGGGGTAATAGGCTGATGCATGCCATTTGTCCACCCAGAAGTGGTAGTCATTTCTTGTCTTTCTGAGGAAGTGGATGATCTTTTGCACCGAGGAATTTTTTTGGCTGAGACCAGTCTGCCGGAGAGCGTGCAGGATATGAATATTGGCGCTGATGGAAGGGTTTACCTCCAGGTCGAAACAACGGAAGTGGTCTTTTTCCTCATACGCCAGCACACTTGCCAGGTCTTTTTCAATGCCAAAACGCAGTAAGGTGCTATAGGTAATGACACTATCATCACTATCCTTCACAGAATAGTTTGTGGCAAAGCTCACACCACGTCGTGGTTCCCAGGCTTTGGAAAGAAACTCAATATGAGGTCTGAGTTTGTCTGTCACTTCCAGGTCCGGGATCATGCCCAGGTTCCAAAGCGACCAGGCGATTTCGAAAACGTCAAAAGGGGAAACGTTCGGCAGACCGCCATCGGACTTGACCGTGTTATGAAGATATTTCAGGGAAGCCTCATCGCCCTTCTTGATATACGTGGCAAAATAGGCGGTCGCCGATGGGCTTAATCCAACGGAGCCATTGTTCTCCTGTAGATTATTGATGTCCAGCATGTGCTTTCCATCTGTCCCCGCCATCTCAGCCGAAAACGCGATGGTCACGTTCTTGCTGATCATGTTATCTTTTAGATAAGCGAGTTTCTTGGCACGCTGCTTGGAGAGACGTCCCAATATGCGATCTCCCTGTCTTTTGATGATGCCCAATCGTTCCGCCTCGGCCGCCAGGGTGGGCGCAATCATCTCAAAGCCGACCGTGGCTCCGTTGGGGTCCGACTGCAATCCCTGCGTGGCGCCACCGACGATCCGCTCCAGGGCAAGCCTGCCCTTCTCGATCTGCAGCTTATCCTGCCCGCGGCGACCGCGATACGTAAGGGCGACCATCGCGGCTAAGGTGCATAATACACGGTCGTGATAGTACATCGGAGCCTTGGCTCCCCAGGAGCCGTCGGGAAGCTGGTTTTCTGCGAGCCATCCCAGTGACCGGCTGCTTAAGTTCCAATCGACTTCCCCGAGCCGGGCGGTCCATGCCGTGTCATAGGCGGTGCTGCCCATGTGACCGGGACCGATTTCATCGATCAGTTTTCCGATCAGATCGTTCATTCCTCATTCCCCCTCTCAGGTATCCACAAGTTAAATTTGAGCTTCCCAACACCGAAGGCGTAGTCCCTGTTTTTGCGGTAGTACTCTCGTAGCCAGCTGCGTTCCTCCTCTCTCAGTTCTGTGTAATCTGGCTCGGGAGTTGGGCGGACGTATAGATGATCGTAAAGAATGGCGCGCAGCTGGTGCTGTGTCATGTAGGGCGAGGGGCTCAACGAGAAGTACAGATCCTCCTCGCCCGTGGACAGGAGCGGCATGTCGAAGACACTGAACTTATCAAAGCCAATGAACAGGCTGACGCCAGGAAGTTCTTCGCCGTAATATTTTCGTATCAAGGTTGGCTTATCCGGGATGGAACCCTGCGCCAGATAATGTTCCACAGATAAACGCGAAACAGTTTCGGTGAATTCATCAGCGAAAACGCCAAAGAACAGATGAAAGCTCTTGTTGTCCTTCGTCGCTTCGATCGCCTCGTACATGGAGCGTAGCGCATACTCATAAGGCGTACCCGTCAATACATCCCTGTAATCGCCGTAAAAACGGACGCGCACATCGTATTGCTTAAAGAACTGGCGGTAGTTGGGATCGGTGGCGGTGCGTACCAGTCCATCGATTCCAACCCGCTGGGTATACTCATCCCCGCGGCGCATGAGCTCACGCCCGAACACAGGAGCCAGAATGATATCGATCCCATGCTCGAACAGCATCGCACACAGCTCCACATGGTTCTGGATCGAGGCGTTCATATAGGCTTCGAAGAAATCACCCTTGATCTGCTCGGCATGCTCGAGCAGAAACCAGCGCCGTGTCCCATTGACCGGGAAGACGCACACCTTTTGTCCACTCGCTCGGACAAGTGCGGCGACTTCCTGTACCGACAGCTGCAAAAAATGCTCGAAGGGAATCATTGGCTTCTCGAACTGTGGGAAAGGAATCGGGGAGCTTGATCCGGGTATTTTGCATGGCAAGGCACAGGTTTTATCAGCATATCTTCTTTCCGTTTTGTGACGCGCCAGACGTCTCAAATTGTAAGAACAGGGTGGGAAATATCGTTCCTCAGGGATCTTTCAGCACAGGCTGATCCTAATCCCAAAAACGATGAATGAAAGGAAATATGAAAATTTGGGTTTGCTCTCGATTACGATTAAGTTACCTTAAATTGTGCCTGGTTCCTCGTGAAATGATCCGGATGACTTTGAACGGGAATGAGAACGATACCGGCTTACTCTGGCGCGACAAGTTTCTTCACGGCGCGGGTGGTAATCCCTGCCATAGCGACCATGGCATGATTTGTGTCTTCGAGATGAAAGCCCAGCCTGCGCTTTACGTCATAGGCGCCGCTGCCAAACCGCACGAGGCGCACATTATGCTCGAAGGCTTCCTTGAGTGCCGTATACAGTAGAAGAAAATATCCTCCGGGGACATCGTCTTCGAGTCCAAGGGCGATGGCGAGCTGGAACTTGTTATCACGTACGACTGCACCGCAGCCCACCAGCTGGTCATCTTTATGGATTTCCAGCCAGGTGCCATCGATCATGGAAAAATTCTCGAGCAGTCCGCGCATCCAGGGGTTGGGTGCCGAGCCATGCCAGATGGAAACATTGCGGATCAACTTCAATGCCCGGTCGACATCGGAAATCGTTCGGTGTTTGCTCAGGACAAGTCCATTCTTTTCGGCTTCTTTCAGGCTGCGCTTGTAATGCTGGCGGTCATGTTTGTTGCCGGCTTCGAGATAGGCCTCGAAGCTGTCCCATTCCATTGGCATGTAGGTGCCGGGTTCCGAAATGGTGACGGGCTCAAAACCCGAGGGCCAGGTGGGGTAGCGTAGTTGTTCGGTGAGCAGGTAATCAAATAAGAGGAAGGAGCAGCGCTGTTTCTTGAACTCGGCATGCGCGGCCTGTGCCAGCACCTTGAGGGCCTCATCACGGAGGGGCTCACCTGGCAAAAGGAGCGCTGAGGTATCTGCAAGGGGAGAGCGGCAGACTAGCAGAGGACGATGTTTCAGCACCGAAGCCATGAAGCGGCGCGCCACTTCGGGCAGGGGCAGCGGCTCATTGTGGATCCGAAAGAGGGCAGCGCTGGCGATCGGTTTCTCTCCATCCGATGCGATCAGATAGGTGGGCTCGCATTCTGCCATGGCGCGTTCGCCAAACTGGTACCAGTGGTGGCTTTGAAAGCCGCGCCCCGATACGATCCGGTCCCAGACTTGAGGGTCGATTTCATGAATACTTTTGAATGTCTGCACGGTTAACTTCGCCATTGATGTCTCCTACGCTCCCATTTTACATGAGCAGAATAAAAACAAACATTGCCTTATTATTCCTTGCAAAAATGCAAACCCGTCAGTCCAATTGTATGCCCTTCACGCTCACAATTGCGCCTTTAAGCGCAATCCGCTGGCGCCGCCCGTGATTTTGCTAAGCAAATCAGGCAGGTATGTGACCGGGCATTATATAATGTGCCTAAGGATCTACTATGCAAAATTATACCTTTCGTCTATCTCCTGGACAGGACTTATTTGATTCCATTCAGGCTTTTGTAATGAAAAAGCACGTTCAGGCGGGCTGTATCCTGAGCGGGGTGGGGAGTCTGCGCCATGCCACCCTCCGGCTTGCGAACCGGGAATACAATTCCGAGTACGAGGGACCCTTTGAGATCGTTTCCATTACGGGCACCGTTTCTGTGCATGGGTCGCACTTGCACATGTCCATTTCGGACGGAGATGGCAAGACCATCGGCGGACACTTCGACTCTGGCTGTAGGATCTATACGACCGCCGAAATTGTGATCGCGGTATTTGATGACATCGTCTACAAACGCGAGCTTGCAGAAGATTCCGGATACGAGGAACTGACGGTTTATGATGCGGGTGAGAGTCGACATAGTGACCCCGAAACATCATCCTAGAAATGTTTGAAAGCGCTTTCAAGACATGGACAACACCGCTCGAATGGGGATTCACGGAAGCACCTCAAAGCGGACCTTTCCGTGGAGTCCGTGTACAAAATAGCCGAAGACAAGGCTCAGAAGTGCTCCCGCGCCGACTATCTTTTTAAGGCATCCAGAAACTCTTCCTCATTGCGAACGGTATCCCTAAAACCCAAACGCTTTCCGAGCCGCGTCAATTGCGGGGGATCCACATACGTCCTCGCCAGGGTCTCCTCCTGTCCCAGCACAGCGTTCGCCGTGCCGTCCAGCAGGATCTTGCCCTGCGACATGGCGATCACCCGCTCGAAGTTTTCCGCGCAGAAATCGATATCGTGCGTGATCGTGATCACCGTCTTGCCGCGCCTACGTAGTTCCGCGATCACACTCGCGATCCGCCTCACATTGACCGCATCCTGTCCGGTGGTGGGTTCGTCGAAGATAACGATATCCGTATCCATCGAAATGATGGAGGCAAGGGCGACCATCTTGCGCCCCGTGGCGGAGAGATCATACGGATTCGTCTCGGTCTTGTCGGAAAGCTGCGTGAGCGCCAAGGCATCGCCGACCAGGGCTTCGACTCGCTCTATATCAAACCCGAGATTTTTCGGCCCGAACGCGACCTCCGCTCCCACGTTCCTGGAGAACAACTGCTCGTCCGGGTTCTGGAACACGTAGCCGACGCGGCTTGCCATTTTTGCAACCGGATGTCTGGTGGTGTCCCAACCTCCAATCAATACCTGACCGCTCGTCGGTTGTAACAATCCGTTGAAATGTTTGACGAGCGTTGTTTTTCCCGCGCCGTTCTGCCCAACGATCGCGACTTGCTCACCCGATTCAATCGTCAACGAAATGCCGCGCAGTGCTTCCACGCCGGTCGGATAGGTGAAGTATAGATCTTGGATTTCGATTCTCAAGACTTTATCCCCTTCACTCTCTGAGAAAATCCTTCTACGGCTTCATCCAGCGTGACCGGAAGATTCTCTCCATTCCATACCCCCATCTCCCGGGCCTTGCGCGCCACGGACGTGTAACGCGAGGTCGCAAAGCCATGAGCTGGCAGGAGGGGTGATGTCAGCACTTCCGAGGGTGCGCCATCGAGCAGGATCCCTCCATCCTTCAGAGCAATGACACGGTCCGCGAATTGCGCGATCCATTCCACTTTGTGCTCCACCAGGATCACCGTCATGCCGCGTTCTGCCATACTCCGGATCACGCCGAAGACCTCCCGCGTGCCGATCGGGTCCATCTGCGAGGTGGGCTCATCGAGCACGAGCACCTTCGGCTGCATGACCAGGATCGACGTCAGTGCGACCCGCTGCTGTTGCCCGCCGGATAATGAGTAGGGAGAGCGGTCTGCCAGGTCGCTAATGCCTGTCAGCTTCATGGCATCTTCGACGCGCCTCTTCATCTCTGCGCGCGGAATGCCGATGTTTTCCAGCCCAAAGGCCAGCTCTTCGAAGACTGTGTACTTGGCGCCGCTGATCTGATTGAAAGGGTTTTGGAATGCCAATCCCACGTTCAACACCCATTCACTCAACGTGGAGTTGATTGACTCGTTGCCGGCCACTTCAACTGTACCGGTCAGCTCGCCTTTGAAAAAATGAGGCACAAATCCGGCAATCGCATAACACAGGGTAGACTTTCCCGCGCCGTTGGGTCCGATCACGGCGACGAATTCCCCCTCCTCCACCTTCAAACTGATGTTTTGCAGCGCAGACACATCGGTCAGTGGATACTTGTAGGTGACGTTTTGCAGGTTTACGATGGCCATAGTCTGAGAAGGATCGTAATGAGGACAAGCGCAGCCAGAATCCACCGGATTAATTTATCGGTACTGGTATCGGGAATCTGGTGCAGAAAGGTTTTGGGGTGCCTGGAAGTAAAGCCGCGCGCTTCGATGGCGATGGCGCGTTCCTCCACTTCGACGAGAGAGCCAAAGACCAGCGGTCCCACCAGGGGCAGGATCCCGCTCACCCTGCGGAAGAAACTGCTCTGCGTGTCTAGTCCGCGTGAACGCTGGGCGGAGATGATGGTCTGCGCCTTGGCTTGCATCTGGGGGATGATCTGCAGGGACGAAATCACCACATACGCAAACTGACCCGGCAGTCCGCGCTGAGTCAGATCGGACATTAATTCGCTGGGATGGGTGCTGAGCAGAAGTACCGTGAATGACGAGATCATCACGATAATGCGCGTCACATTGCGAAAGGCAAGCTGCGCCGAAAGCTCAGTGACCTCCAGCCCAAAGAGTTTGAAGACGATCTTTGATTCGCCCGGTAGAAAAAGCGCCTGCATCAGGAACAGGATTGCCACCGTGGGCAGGATGACCTTGAAGATAAAACTCCAATATTCGCGAGCCACCTTTGCCAGCAAGGTGAGAGGGATGATAACCAGGAGAAATAATGCTAATGGCGTCCAATACCAGGGACTCAGGAATGCGATCAGCACCAGCGATAGCGCCATCACCACCTTGGTCATGGGATTCAGCCGGTGAATGGGACTATCACGCCTTACAAAAAAAGATAAACGCTCATGCATGGAATACGCCTGTTGCTTTCACGCCAGAATGCTGGGAATCCTTTTCACTCTTCACGATCGCTAAATTGATTATAAGATAAAAAAGCCAGGCATTTCCTGCCTGGCTCACACATCTTGTTCAAATTTGATTTAGGCTTGGCCGGTCAATCCTCGCAGGAGGAAGATGGCGAACAGGATCAGGAGGACAACGACACCCACCGCGATCAGCAATTCATTGCGGCTGATCTTTTCATCCGTTTCGACGTTTTCAGCCCGCGGAAAGCGCGCCAGGAAGCGTTTCGAAAGTCCCTGCAGGATGGCAAATGCCAGCAGTGCCGTCGTGATCTTATCGACGGGCTCGGTGAGGAAGCTTGAGGCAAATACTGCCTGTACAATGCCTTTACCGGATTCCACCAGGAAGGCTGTGATCATACCTGTGCCGCCAGCGGTAATTCCGCCATAGACCAGGAGGGAGATCGGAACGGAGGACATCGCAGCCGCAAGAGCGATGATGAAGCCCGTCACGACCACCTTCCACCAACTCTTGAAAAGCCCATAATTCGCGCAAATGCCGGAGACCAGACCGATGATCGCTGCCACGGGCCACCAGGGCAGAAAGTCCGGGTTGATTGTGAGCCCCAGGATCGTATTTGCGAGTGCACCTGTCAGGGCACCTGCCCACGGACCGCAAATGACGCCTACCAGTACGGTGCCAATGGAGTCCAGATAGACGGGCAGCCGCAAAAGGGCGACGATCTGCCCGACAGCCATATTAATGGCGATCGCGACAGGCATCAACACCCAGGTCATGGTGTTGAAGTCTTTTCCAATATTCAACCAGGAACTGCTTTTTTTCTGGCTCTGCATGGCTGTCTCTCGCATGGGTACCTCCGTTGAACAGGGATTTTTGGCTGGGGCGAACCGTCAGCGTTCGAAGTGAGAGTTGTCTGCCGCCAGCAGGTTATCTAACAAATTGTAACCCTTAATCGCAGTTACAGTTTCGGAAAGCACGCCAGGCGTTCCAGCCTCTCTACAAACAGGTCTATGAAATCCCGCGCCCGCACGCCGAGTGCCACTCTCATATTCGCCGGCTTTTTCCCGTAGTTATAGAAGTCCGCAACCGTTTTTCCCATACAGATCCCGCCCGAGAGGTCCACATCCACAGGCAGTTCCTGGTACGTGCACAATTCAGGCGCAAAGATCAATGCCAGCGCGAGCGGATCATTGATGACGCATCCCTCGATCTTCTGATATTCGTCGTGGAATTCCATATAGAAGCGTGTTGAGTCTGCTACAAATTGCGTGATCGGTGAATCTGTTGCCAGCAGACGGTTTACGTCGCCGGGAGTCAGAATACATTGATAGGTGACGTCCAGCGGTACGAGGGTGGTGGGAATGCCGGCATGATATACAATCCGGGCGGCATGGGGGTCGACGTAGGTGTTGAACTCTGCCAGCGCCGTGGTGTTTCCCTCATAGCGCAGCGCCCCGCCCATGATAATGATCTCCTTGAGCGCCTCTACAATGCGCGGCTCCTGCCGGATCGCCAGCGCCACGTTCGTCAGCGGGCCGATCGCCAGGAGGGTGATCTCCCCGGGAGACTTCAGAATCTGCTCGATTAGAAAATCCACGCTATGCTGCGTGACAGGCCTGGTGCGCGGCCTCGGAAGTTTTGCATACCCCAGACCGGTCTCTCCATGCGTTTCCGGCGCGAGCAGCGAGGGCTGTACGAGCGGCAACTCACAGCCTTTTGCCACGGGGATGTGCATTGCATTTGCCAGCTCCAGCACAGCCAGCGCGTTCCGGGTGGCTTGTTCGAGGGAGCAATTGCCATGCACGATACTTAACCCCTCCACCGAGAGTTCCGGGGAAGCTAGAGCAAGCAGGATGGCACAGGCATCGTCGATGCCAGGATCAGTATCGATAAGAATTCTTCGAAACATGTAATTCCCAACATGTCACTCTAAGAGAGCGGCGCCTTCAGCGCCGCGACCGAAGAGTCCATGGATTGGAGAGCGAGATGCTTCGCTCCGCTCAGCGTGACATGATCAAAATATCCTCTTATTCGCTGAGCTTCCTGCTCAGCGTTTCCATTCTCTGCATGAACAACTCAATAAAATCCTCCCCGCGCACATTCATTGCCACTTTCATGTTGGCAGGCTTCTTCAGTAGATTCGGAATATCGGCAAAGGTCTTCCCCATGGAAACACCACCCGAGATATCGACATCAACGTAATACTCTTTCAATGTCAATAGTTCCGGTGCGAGGATCGTCGTCAGGGTCAACGGGTCATGCAGGGAGCTGCCCGTAAATCCCAGCGCATAAGAAGCCTCCAGGTAGACCTCCATCGCATCCCGGATGAAACGCGAGATGGGCGAGTTGATTTTCATCAAACGATCCACGTGTTCCTGCTTGAGCAGGCATTTGTGGGTCACATCCAGTGGGATCAGCGTCATGGGAATTCCTGAGTGAAAGACGATGTGTGCGGCATGCGGGTCGACGTAAATATTGAACTCTGCCTGTGGAGTCATGTTGCCATGTTCCAGGATCGCGCCGCCCATGATCACAAGTTCCTTCACAGACTCCGCAAAACGCGGGTCCTTACGGATCGCCATCGCGATGTTCGTCAGTGGTCCAATGGGGAAGATACTGATCTGGTGAGGCTCTGCCAGGACGCGTTCGATCAGGTAGTCGACGGCATGCACCGGGACAGGTCTGGCTTTTGGCTCGGGCAATTTTGAATTGCCGATGCCGCTTTCACCATGCACAACTGCGGAGGCGCGCAGCGGCTGGATGAGGGGTAGCAGGCTGCCGCGCGCCACAGGAATGTGACTGGACCCCGCCAGCTCCAGCACAGCCAGCGCATTCGAGGTGGCTTTCTCAAGCGTCACATTGCCCTGCGTAGTGGTTAACGCCTCCAGCTGGATCTCCGGCGAAGCCAGCGCCAGCAGGAATGCCAGCGCATCGTCCACGCCGGGGTCGGTGTCAATAATGATTCGGTTTGTCACGGGTTATAAAAGTTGGCCATTCAGAATGGTCTATGGATTTAAGTCATTCCCACCATTACGATTAACATGTCTCGGAATAATAAGGGGAATGTACAAATTGTACTCGATTTGAATCTCCGGTTTCGGCATATAATTGCAGCGCTCCGGAGAACCCATGAAAAGAATCTGGCCCTTCACGTTCTACTTTTTGTACTTCGCCGCCGTCTCATCTCTCATGCCGTTCCTGGTCCTCTTCTACCAGGGACTGGGATTCAACGGCGCGCAGATCGGTCTGTTGACCGGTATTCCGCCCTTGATTACCTTGTTCGCCGCCCCGTTCTGGACAGGTCTTGCTGATTCAAGGCACTGGCATAAATTCGTGATGGGGTTGGGGATTGTAATAATCATCCTGGCAATCCTCCTGCTCCCGACTGTCACAAGCTTTATTGTAGTGTTTGGACTCATCATACTCTTCAACACCTTCATTTCCCCGGTGCCCTCCCTGGCAGACAGCGCGACAATGAACATGCTGGGAGAAGAGCGTGCCATGTACGGGCGCATTCGTCTCGGCGGCACGATCGGCTGGGGGGTATTCGCTCCCATCGCGGGTGCTCTCGTGGACCATTATGGTTTGAAGATTGGCTTCTGGAGTTTTTCCGTGCTGATGCTGATAAACCTGTTCGTGAGCCAGAAGTTTGTGCATGGCTCCCATGAACAGACCGAATCCAGCCAGGGCGGTATACGCATGCTGCTGACCAGCCGCCGCTGGATCCTTTTCCTGTTCCTTGCATTCCTGGGTGGCATTGGCGCCTTCTCAGCCGCCTCCTACTTGTTCCCGTATATGGCGGAGCTGGGCGCAAGTGAATCGATGATGGGCATCGCCTCGTCGGTCGCGACGCTGACGGAGATCCCGGTCTTCTTCTTTGGCAACCGGCTTGTGAAGAAGTTCGGCTCCCACAGATTGCTCATCCTGGCGCTGGTTATGTTTGCGATCCGTTCTCTGCTTTACGGGTTGGTCAACACGCCGTTTCTGGTTTTGCCCGTGCAGTTGTTCGGTGGAACCATCTTCCCCCTCCTGTGGGTGGCAGGCGTGTCTTATGCCGATGAGAATGCACCCGGCGGTCTGAAATCCAGCGGGCAAGGACTCTTTGGTGCCATGATGTTCGGTTTCGGATCGGCTGTGACCGGATTTACCGGCGGGCTTTTGCTGGAGAGCATCGGCGGGCGCGGAATGTTCCTTGTGTTGGGGATCGTCATATTTGTCGGGCTCCTCATCGCAGAGGGCTTAAGGCGGCTCTTCCCGGAAAAGAAGGAGCTTCAGGTGGTCCCTGTTCCTAGCGACAAATGAGCACAGGGCGCCGGAACGCTCGCAGCATGTGGCTGACGGAGCTCCCGACCGTCATTTCCTTGAGGAACGAACCGCTATAACCACCCATGATCACCAGGTCGGCCTGGATCTCTTCGGCAGTTAGCTTGAGGACGGCCGGCGAAAATTTTTCCGTGAGGAAGCGCGCTTCCACCTCGTTGAACTCGAGGTAGTTTCGGGCGAACTCCTGCACGGAGTCCTGTTCCGCCTTATTTTCCATCCCCGTCAAAATCGTCAACTGCGTTTTCCACTGTTCCGCGAGATAGGTGGCGAGGAACAACGCTTCTCTGGCTTTCGGGCTGCCGTCAAATGCCAGCAGAGCGTGGTTCAG
>Ga0114129_10000504_pt1 | contig 47606 bp, 43 predicted proteins | sample RhiMetdeltSRZDD1_FD_80071 | JGI IMG/M metagenome (GOLD analysis project Ga0114129, IMG submission 80071) | Populus rhizosphere microbial communities from Tennessee, USA - Rhizosphere MetaG P. deltoides SRZDD1 (version 2) (version 2) | ecosystem: Host-associated > Plants > Roots > Rhizosphere >...
ACGAGGAGGAAGCGGCGCGATTTCAGGCGCAGCGCCACGATCCCGCCCAGCGCCAGCCCGGCCAGTTCGGCCCCGGCGGACAGGCCCCAGCCGGCCCGGCCGAACGTCTGGTCGGCGATGGTCGGCCCGAGTACGCCGATCGACCCGGCGAGCAACGCGTTCAGCACGGTGAAGCCGAGCACCACGGCCCACAGCCACGTACGCGCGGCGAACTCCCGCCACCCGACCCGCAACTCGTGCAGCATGCCGGTCTTGGGCTGGGACGCGTCGCGGATGTCCGGCACCCGGATCAAGGCGAAGAACACCGCGGACAAGGCGAACGTGAGCGCGTCGACGGTGATGCTCCAGGCGCTGCCGACCGACGCGACGAGGATGCCACCGATGACCGCACCGCCGACGCCGACGATGTTGATGGACAGCCGGTTCAGCGCGTTGGCCTGCTGGCGGATCTCGTCCGGCACGACCTGGCCCTGAATCGCGGCGACAGCCGGGAAGGAGAACGCCGCCACCGCGCCGTTCAGCGCGCCCAGCGCCATCAACAGCGGCACCGTGGCGTGATGGGTGAAGAAGAGCGCCGCCACCATGCCCTGGGTGAGGGCGGCCAGCAGGGCCGAGGCGATCATCACGAACCGGCGCGGCAGGCGGTCGGCGATCACGCCGCCGAGGAGCACGAAGAGCACGTTCGTGGCCGACCGGGCCGCCACCACCAGGCCGAGATCGCGCGCCGAGTGCGTCAGGTCGAGTACGCCGAAAGCCAGGGCCAGCGGGGCGACGGCGTTGCCGACCATATTGATGGTGCGGCCGATGACCAGGAACCGGAAGGGGGCATGACGCAGGGGGGCGAACGCGCTCACCCTGGCAACCTAGCGGGCTCGTGCACGCAGCGTCGACCCGGTTTGCTCCTTACACGGCCGCCCGGGCCGGGATTCGCCCAGGGCCGAACGGCTCAGCCGGAGGCGGGCCGGTGCGGGCCGGGTGTCAGCCGAGCGAGTAGGCGATCCCGTCGAGAATGTCGTGCTCCGACACCAGTACCGAGCCGGCGCCCGCCTTCTCCAGGATGGTACGCAGGATCAGCGCGCCACCGACGATGACGTCGACCCGGCCGGGGTGCAGGGCCCCGATGTGGGATCGCTGTTCCCGCGTCATCTCGGCCAGCCCGGCGGTCACGTACGCGACCTCCTGCCGGTCGATCCGGGCGTGGTGGATGCGGTCGGGATCGTACGTGGTCAGCCCCAGGGCGATCGCCGCCACCGTGGTCACCGAGCCGGCCAGGCCGACCAGCGCCGTGAACGGACCGCGTACGACGTCGAGGGCGCGGTCCACGGCGAGCCCGATGTCGGCCACGGCGGCGTCCATTTCGGACAGCTCCGGCGGGTCGGTGTGCAGATGCCGCTCGGTGAGCCGCACGCTGCCGATGTCCACGCTGATCGCGGCCCGCATCGCCGCTTTCTCGCCCCGCACGAACTCGGTCGAGCCGCCGCCGATGTCCACCACCAGATAGTCGTCGGGCGGCAGGTCGCGCACCGCACCGATGAACGACAGCCGCGCCTCCTCCTCGCCGCTGACCACCTCCGGCTCCTGGCCCAGCACGCCCGCGACCATCTCCCGGAAGTCGCCGGCATTGCTCGCGTCGCGGCTCGCGCTGGTCGCCACCATCCGCACGCGCCGGGCCCCCGCATCCTCAATCATTTCCTGGTACGCCATAAGCGCCCGGCGGGTCCGTTCGATCGCATCGGGGTGTAGCCGGCCGGTCCGGTCCACGCCCTGGCCGAGGCGTACGATCTCCAGCCGGCGTACGACGTCTCGCTTGCTGCCGTCGGCGTCGACGTCGGAGATGAGCAGGCGCACCGAGTTGGTGCCACAGTCGATGGCGGCGACCCGGGTCATCACGCCTCCAATTTGAGCAGCATCCGCGAGTTGCCGAGGGTGTTGGGCTTGACCCGCTCCAGGGCCAGGAACTCGGCCACGCCCTCGTCGTACGAGCGCAGCAGCTGCTCGTACACGGCCGGCGGTACGGGCGCGCCGTCGATCTCGACGAAGCCGAACGACGTGAAGAACGCGGTCTCGAAGGTCAGCGCGAACACCCGCTTGACCCCGATGTCGCGGGCCTGGTCCAGCAGGGCCGCCACGAGGGCGTGTCCGATCTTGCGACCCCGGTACGCCGGATCCACCGCGACGGTGCGTACCTCGGCGAGGTCCTCCCACATGACGTGGATGGCGCCGCAGCCGACGATCTCACCTTCCAGCTCGGCGACCCAGAACTCCTGGACGTCCTCGTAGAGCGTTACGGTGGCCTTGCTGAGCAGCCGCCGCTGCGGTGAGTAGATGTCGATCAGGCGGCGGATGCCCCGGACATCGGCGGTGCGGGCCCGGCGTACGACGGCGTCAGACACACGGACCGCCGCTCCACCACGGCTCGGCCGCGGCGATGACTTCGTCGCCGAACGGGTTCACGCCGGGGCCGGCCGCGAGCGCATGCCCGAGGTGCACGTGGAGGCACTTGACCCGGTCGGGCATCCCGCCGGCCGAGATGCCGGCGATCTCCGGTACGGCGCCCACGGCGTCCCGTTTGGACAAGTAGTCCTCATGTGCCTTCCGGTACGCCGCCGCGAGATCGGCGTCCTCGGCGAGCCGGGCGGCCTGATCCTTCATCATCCCGGCCGACTCCAGCCGGCTGCACGCCGCGACCGCCCGGGGACAGGTCAGGTAGTAGAACGTCGGGAAGGGCGTACCGTCGGCCAGGCGAGGCGTGGTCTCCACGACGTCGGGCCGGCCGCACGGGCAGCGATGGGCCACCGCACGGGTTCCTCGGGGCGGGCGGCCCAGCTGGGCGGCGACCACGCGGAGATCGTCCTCGGTGGCCTCGGTGCGCTGCGGTGCGGGGATCAGGTCGCGGTTCACTGCTTCACTTTCTCGATGCCGGCCTACGGCTGCGGCCCTACTCGGAAGCCGGCTGGCCGGCCGCGCCGACGCTCTCCCACAGGGTCTCGTACCAGGGCTGGTTCGCCTTCTCGGCGGCGTCCGGATCGATGCCCGCCTCGCGGGCGGCCCAGTCCGGTGCCCAGATCGGCACCAGCGGCACCTCGCCCGGCCGGACGTAGTAGAGCCGGCTGCGGGCCTGGATCCGCACGTACTCCGGGTCGTCCCACTTCGCCGCGGTCAGCTGCAGATCGGCGATGTGCTCCCGCTGCGCGGCCTGGGCCGCCTGCAACGCCGCTATCTCGTCCTGCTGGCCGAAGTAGATCCGCAACGGATACACGTACGCCAGAGCCAGCGCGGCCAGCACGACGAGCAGCATAGTGGCCCGGCCGGTGAGCCGCCGCTGCCCTTTGGCGGTCGTACGCGCAGCGCTGCCGGCCGCCGCCGCCCGCCGGGCGGTCGCCGGGCGGGCCGCCGACCGGCCGGTCCGGCTCACCCGCACGCCGGCCCGCCGGGCAGGACCCTGCCCGCTCGGCGTCCGGCGTTGCGTCATGAGATCAATGTAGCGGGTGCTGCTTACGCGGACTTGTACCGCGGGAAGGCGGCGGCGCCGGCGTACCGGGCGGCGTCGTCCAGCTCTTCCTCGATGCGCAGCAGCTGGTTGTACTTGGCCACCCGATCCGACCGGGCCGGTGCGCCGGTCTTGATCTGACCGCACCCGGTCGCCACCGCGAGGTCGGCGATCGTGGTGTCCTCGGTCTCGCCCGACCGGTGGCTCATCATGCAGCGGTAGCCGTTGCGGTGGGCCAGGTCCACCGCGTCCAGCGTCTCGGTGAGCGTACCGATCTGGTTGACCTTGACCAGGACGGCGTTGGCCGCGCCCTCGGCGATGCCGCGGGCGATGCGCTGGGGGTTGGTGACGAACAGGTCGTCGCCGACGATCTGCAGCTTGCCGCCGAGCTGCTGGGTGATGGAGGTCCAGCCGGCCCAGTCGTCCTCGGCCAGCGGGTCCTCGATCGACACGATCGGGTAGGACTCGGCGAGCTTGGCGTAGTACGCGATCATGTCGTCGGCCGACTTGCCCGCGCCCTCGAAGGTGTACGCGCCCTCGCGGTAGAACTCGGTGGCCGCGACGTCCAGGGCGAGCACGATGTCCTTGCCCAGCGTGAGACCGGCGGCCGCGACGGCCTCGGCGATCAGGTCCAGCGCGGCCGCGTTGGCCGGCAGGTTCGGCGCGAAGCCGCCCTCGTCGCCCAGGCCGGTCGACAGGCCCTTCTGCTTGAGCACGCTCTTGAGGGCGTGGTAGACCTCCGCGCCCGAGCGCAGCGCCTCGGAGAAGCTCCGCGCGCCGATCGGTGCGATCATGAACTCCTGGATGTCCACATTGGAGTCGGCGTGCGCGCCGCCGTTCAGGATGTTCATCATCGGCACCGGCAGCAGGTGGGCGTTCGGGCCGCCGACGTAGCGGAACAGCGACAGCTCGGCGCTCTTGGCCGCGGCCTTGGCCACCGCGAGCGACACGCCCAGCATGGCGTTGGCGCCGAGCACCGACTTGTCGGGGGTTCCGTCCAGCTCCAGCATCTTGGCGTCGATCAGGCGCTGCTCGCTGGCCTCGTAGCCGATCAGCTCGTCGACGATCTTGTCGGCGATGTTGGCGACCGCCTTCTGGACGCCCTTGCCGCCGTAGCGCGCCCGGTCGCCGTCGCGCAGCTCCAGCGCCTCGAAAGCACCGGTCGACGCGCCGGACGGCACGGCGGCACGCTCGATGGTGCCGTCGTCGAGACCGATCTCGACCTCGACGGTCGGGTTGCCCCGCGAGTCGAGAATCTCCCGGGCGACGAATCCCTCGATGGTGGCCACAGTGTTGCTCCTCGTAAATCGGCGGTGGCGCCGCGACTCTGCGGTGCTGGGAACTCACTGCGCAGCCTAGTCCCCCACCACCCCCGCCCCACCCCCGCCCGCCACCTCCACCCCTTCGCGTTGATCATGAACTTGGGGTGGTGCTGTGCGGCGTGTCGACCCTCGCAACCTCATGATCAACGCGGAGCAACCGGCGCGGGCGGGGGATCCAGTACCGGAGATATCGCGCAGAAGCCCGCGAACCGGACAACGACGTTGCACCAGATCGATCTCATAGGCCAGGCTGGGCGCGTGCGAATCGGGGAGCGACGGCGGTCGGTCACAGCCATCCTGGCCGGCTTGGCCCTGACCGGCGCCGCGGCGCTGACCGGCTGCGGCGTCACGCTGCCCGCCATTGACCGTACCGACCTCGCCAACGACCTGGCCGCCCGGCTCAGCCACGCCGACACCGTCGAGTACGCCGCGACCTATCAGCTGGCCGACGGCGCATCGGCAAGCGTCGCGCAGACCGCCAAGCCGCGCCGGACGGCGTACCGCTGGACCGGGGGCGCGCTCATCGTCACGCCCGAGGCCATCACCAAGTGCACTGGTACGCCGCCCGCATGCAGCACCACCGCGCCACTGGCGACCTCGTCACCGAACGAGCTTCCCGAACTGCCCAAGCACGGGCTGGTGGCGCCGCAACGGGTCAGCGCGATGCTGACCACCGCCGTCCTCGATCTCGGCACCGACATCCAGCAACGCGACACCACCGTCGCCGGGCAGCCCGCCAGCTGTGTCGAGGTCAACGGTGAGCGCGAGGGGCTGGCGTACGGGTTCGACGTCTGCGTGGTCACCGACGGCGTGATCGGCAGCTTCTCCGGCCTCGTCGACGGTGTCGCCATCGACATGGCGATGACCCACTACAGCCAGGCCCTCCCGCCGGACGCCTTCGCCACCGTCGCGCCATCGCCGACCTCCTGACGGCTGCTTGCTGACCGCTGCTTCCTGACGGCTTCGGCCTCGCGGCGCTTCAGGCGAGCCCGAGCAGCGTACGCACGTGGCGAGGCGAGGGCGAGCCCTGAGCCAGCATCGCATCGTGCCACTCCAGCGGGCTCGTCCCGGCGGGCCGGGCCGCGGCGATCGCCGCCACCTCGGTGTAACCGACGAAGTACGTCGACAGCTGAGTCGAGGTCAGCAGCGCCCGGCGCCACTTACCGGCCGCCTCGCCCCGCTCCTGGAACCCGCGCTCGATCATGAGATCCATCGCGTCCACCTCGGCCAGCCCCTCGCAGTGCACGAGCTGGTCCAGCAGGGCGTTGATCGTCGTCCGCAGCTGCATCTTCAGCTGCTGCATACGCACCTCGGGTCCGCCGAACCCGGCCTCGGCCATGATCTGCTCGGCGTACACCGCCCAGCCCTCGATGAAGACGCCCGACGAGCCGAGTGCGCGTACGCGCGTGGTGCCCCGGTAGCGCCGCGAGTGTGCCTGCTGAAGGAAGTGGCCGGGCATCGCCTCGTGCACGGTCAGGTTGCGGACCATGTGGTCGTTGTATTCGCGGTAGAACGACTCGACCAGCTCCGGCGACCAGTCCCGAGGCGTCGGCGCGATGCAGTAGAACGTCGGGACGTCCGCCGTCTCCAGCGGACCGGGCGAGTCGCAGTACGCCACCGCCACACCCCGGTCGAACTCGGGCATCTCCCGGATGATGCAGGGGTCGCCGACCAGCGAGACGAGCCGGTGCTCGCGGACGAACTCGGTCGTCTCGTCCATGGTCTGCTGGGCCATCGCCAGGATGGTGGCGTCATCCGGATGCGCCTCGGCGAGCCGGCGCAGCGCGGCCGCCGGTGAGCCGCCGGAGCCGTCGATCGCCGTGGCCGCCGCCCGGATCTGCTCGGTGACGCGCTCCAGATTGGCCTCGGCGTGCTGGAGCACCTGCGCCGCGCTCAGCTCAGTGTCGAGCGTGTACCACAGCCGCGCCTCCCACAGCTTGCGCCCGAGGCGGGGATCGCGCGAGCCCCGCTGGCGGCCGAGCCAGCCGGAGAACGCCTCCAGCTCCTCGATCGCGCGCTCGGCGGCCGGGCCGACGACCCCGGCGAGCAGCGGCACCTGGGCCACCAGCGGGGGCACCTCGTCGCGCAGGAACTCGGCGACACCTTGGAACTGGCCGACCGCCGTCTCCAAGTGGACCTGCGGGCAGTCGTCGAGGAGCGTACGCGCGGCCGCCAAGGCGTCCGGCACAGCCACCAGCCGGGCGGCCAGCGCTTCCAGCCGCTCCTCCAGCGGTGCGAACGGCCGGTCGACGAGCGCCTGCAGCAGCGGGCCCGGATTGTGCTTGAGCGGGTTCCACTCGTGCTCGCGCAGGTCGGTCCGGTTGAAGATGCCCTTGTCCACGATGCTCGACAGGATCTCGTGGTCGACCCGCTCGGCCAGGTCCAGCCCGTCGATGTCCACTTGGGACAGAGCGTGGGCCGCATCACGCAGCATGGCGACGTCGGCCGCGACCGCGTCCGTGCTCAGATCCGGCAGGCGGTGATCGAACCGGTGATCCCCGGCTCGGTACGCGGCGAGCGGGTCGGCTTCCAGGACGGCATCGACGATGTGCTCGGCCAGCGGCGCAAACTCCATACGCCGACACTACTGGGCACCGCCCGCAAAGGCGGTGCCCAGCGTCAGGCGGGTCGGCGGCGGACGGTCACCACGATCCAGCCGGCCGCGAGGACCAGCGCGGCCAGCGGGATGGCGTTGTAGTCCGACGGCGGCGCCGCCAGGTGCGACTGGAGCCACAGCGCCCCGCCGTACGCGCCACCGACCGCGAGCGCGCCGAAGACCGCGACCGCGGTCCGGCCCTGTGCCGTCCGCTCGGCACCGGTCCGGCGGCCGACGAGGAACGCGACGTCGATGAGGATCGCGCCGCCGATGAGGGCGAACGGGACGGCCGAGGGCGGGAAGCCGGTGCCGTGGAGGATCCCCCACACGACACACCGGTACGCCACGTACGCGGTCGCGATGGCGGTCGCGGTCCACCGGGCGTTGACGAAGACCCGGGCCGCGACGAGCGTGAGCATCGCCGCGGCGACCATCCAGGCCGGGTAGACCCAGGGCTCCACCGGCAGCGAGAACTTTCCGATGGCCACGTCGTCGATCGGCCGGCCGATCTGGTCGGCCGCGAACTTCAGCAGGATCGGCTCGGCGTAGGGGCGCCCGGCCAGCCAGGCCTTGAGCGACAGGACGCCGTACTCCTGGTGCTGGTTCGGGAACAGCACGTTCTCCAGGAAGAAGAACCACGCCGCGCTGAGGCCGAAGGTGCGTACGCGCCCCGGTGAAGTGCTGATGCCGTACGCGTGCGCGACGCCGAGGATCATCAGGGCGGTACCGATGTAGAGCAGGGCGTGGCTGGCCGACCAAGCGGTGATGTCGAGCCCGTTGATGCGGTGGTTGAGCACGTCGATCGGGATAGCGGCGAGGAAGATCGCGGTGCCGGCGACCATCAGCCGCTTGGCCCGCAGATCCAGCCCGACGCCCGTACGCACCTGGAAGACGACGAGGGCGACGGCGAGCGCGGTGCCGGCGGTGTTGAGCAGATGCGGCGGGGCCAGGTCGTCGCGCAGCCACTTGAAGTGCCACGACATGTCCCACGTCGAGCCGAGCATCTTCAGCGCGAACGCCAGCAGCCACAGCCGGAAGACGAGCAGCGTGGCGGCCGGACGCTGGTCCTCGGTGGGACCGGAGACGGCGATGCGAGCCCAGTCGGTGGCGGGCAGCGTCAGGATCGTCACGGTGTGTCCTCGGAAGGTCGGTGTGGTGCGGCGGTCGGAAAAATCTGAGCGGTTTACGCGGCCTGGATAATCAACCCAGCGTGACGAGATTGTGCCGCCTGGACCCGGTGCGTGGATAGGTACGACCGTCCCCGATCTCTCCCTGATATGCCGACCATGAGACCATCAGCGCTGGCGGGCCGCGCGCAGGACCGATGCTCAGCCGGGGCATAATCGCCGGGACCGTCGCAATGGAGGAAGCCGTGCGTTCTTACCGCCGGATGGGCATCGTCGCCGTGCTGGGCGGCGTCGCCGCCGCCGCGCTGTCCAGCTGCGCTCTCCAGCCGGACACGGCGGCCACGGTCGGCTCGACCACGATCACCGAGCAGCAGGTCGACGCGGTCATCGCCAGCAGCGGCAACCAGGTCGCCCGCGATCGGGCCGTCCAGGACATGGTTCTCGGCACGGCCTGCAAGAACCATGCGGCGAAGAACAACATCTCCTACGACACCGCGGCAGTGGCCCAGGAGCTGGCTCAGCGCGGTGTGCCCGCCGGGGCGTACCTGGACCTGGCGGCATTGAAGAACGCCTGCCTGTCCGCGGTGGCCCAGGGCGCCGACACGCAGCCGACGGAAACGGAGCTGCGCAAGCTCTATGACGACGTCGCCCAGCTGAACCCGGGCGACCCCCTCCCGTACGAGCAGGCCAAGCAGCAGTTCCTGCAGAACGCCACGGTCACCGACGCCTTCGCCGTCCACCACATCTATACGAAGATCACCGAGGGCCAGGACATCTCGGTGAACCCGCGCTACCGGACGCTGACCTTCCCGCTGCTGCAGACCGGGTCGAACAACGTCGTGCTCAAGGTCGAGCTGGGCGAGCCGGCCAACCCGGCCGTCACCGACGCACCGGCGATCGTCATCACCCAGGCGCCGACTCCGCCGGCGAGCTGATGCCCGGCCGCATCGTTCTGCTCGTCACCTCGCCACGGCTGCCCGCCGGGTTGCTCACCGCAGTCGCGTGGGATCTGGTGCGCGTACACCCCGTATGGGCGCAGGCCGAGAGCGCGCAGACGGCGGCTTTGCGGGTGGGTGGGGCGGATATCCGGATCCTGGACCAGCCGGCGGCACAGGCCCTGATCGACGCGGCCGATGCCGGCGGAACCGCGATCTGGCTGGCCGGGCCGCACGGTGATCCGCAGCTCGCGCGGGAGCTGGGCCTGCGGCTGGCAACCGAGCCCGGCTCGGCCGAGATGGAGCTGCTGTACGGCTCCTGGGATCCGCCCGGTGCGCGCCTGCTGGACGCGGTCGCCGTGATGGACCGCCTGCGCGCCGACGACGCGTGGAAGCGTTCGCAGACCCACCAGTCGCTCGCCCGCTACCTGCTGGAGGAGGCGTACGAGGCGTACGACGCGATCGTCAACGACGACCTCGAAGCGTTGCGCGGCGAGATCGGCGACGTGTTGCTCCAGGTGCTCCTGCATGCGCGGATCGCCGAGGAGCTGCCCGAGGACGAGCGCTGGACGATCGACGATGTGGCCGGCGACTTCGTGGCCAAGATGATCCGCCGCAATCCGCACGTCTTCGAGCCGGGCCGCCAGACGGACGACCTCGACGAGATCTTCGCCAACTGGAACGCCGCGAAGCGGGCCGAGGCCGCCGCGTACCCCAAGCGCCGCCCGTCGGCGCTCGCGCAGGCGCTGGCGACGCTGGCCGGCAGCTCCCCGGACGAGGACGGCCGGTCCGCGCTGCTCGCCGCGCTGGAACTCCTTGAGCAGACCCCGCCGAGACCCTAGCGGTACGCGGCCGCAGCGAGGTCGGTCCAGGGGTAGCGGGCTGCGATTTTGCGGGATCCTGCAGTCGCAGATAACGATCGGATAACAGGACCCGGACAGCCCCCTGGCGATCGTGGTGTCATGCAGTCCACCTCATTAACAGAGGCTCAACGAGGGGAGCTCACCGGGGGAGGACGAAATGGCAGGCAGAGACGCCGCTCCAACCGTCCCACTGCTCACCCGGTGGGGCGTGACGCCCGACGCCGACCTGGTCTACCGGGCACTGGCCAGCCTCGGCCGGCGTACGGCTGCCGAACTCGCCGCCGAACTGGGCATGTCACGCCGCCGCGTCGACAGCGCCCTCGAACAGTTGCACGCCCACGGCATCGCGCTGCCACCGGCCAAACGGGACCGCCCCTGGCGGGTCGCCGAGGCCGGCGATGTCTTGGAGCTGCTCTCCTCACCGCAACGCCGGCCGGCACCGGACGTACGCCTGGCCCCCGAGATCCGGCCGTGCCCGCCACCGGTCAGCAGCCTGCTGCGCGACATTCCGCCCGGCCGGGCCGACGCCGAGGTGCGCTACCTGCCCAGCCGGGACGTGGCCCGCCTGCGCCTGGCCGACCTCGTCGACCGGGCCCGCCGCGAGCACCTGACGATCAACCCCGAACGCACCTTCGACCCCGCCGCCCGCCTGGCCGCCGGACCGCTGGACCGCTTGCTGGCCGATCGCCGCATCCCCGTACGCGTCCTCGGCGTCCAGCCCGAGCCGCCCCAGCGTACGAACGACTGGCCCGTGTACCGATCGCTGCCCACGGTGCCGATGAAGCTGATGGTGATCGACCGCGAGATCGCCCTGTTCCCCTTGGACGCCACCGATTACGAGCGGGGCTACATCGAGATCGCCGCGGCCGCGGCGGTCCATTCGCTCGTCGACCTCTTCGAGCAGCACTGGCAGAAGGCAGAGGCAGAAAGGACCGCGATGAGCCGGCTCACCCTGTCCTCCCGCGAGCAGCAACTCATTCACCTGCTCGCCAGCGGACTCACCGACGCGGGCGTCGCCCGTCACATGCACATCAGCGAACGATCGGTCTCGACGATCATGCGTTCACTCATGGACCGCGCCGGCGTCGACAACCGATTCCAGCTCGGCCTCGTGCTCGGCGCAGCGCAGGCGGCCACCCCGCCCGCGCGTACCAGCGAATGAAGGGAATCCCTCCAATGGCCCGTCTCGCCGCACTTCTCCTGCTCGCCGTCCTCGCCGCGACCGGGGTCGCCGCGGCCGGCGCCGCAGCGGCCGAACCGGGGTCCGACCGCGGCACCGTGGCCGTCATCGCCGACGGCCCGGCCAACAACGGCGGGACCTGCGCTACCTGCCTCTGACGCCGCTAGCTCAGTCCTTGATCCCGGCAGCATCCTGCCGGGATCAACGGTGGGCGGATGCCGAGGGTGCCACCGGCGCCGCGGTTGCCGTGGCTGCCGCCGCCGCTTCCGGCGTACCGAGCACATCGGACAGTGCTTGCGCGCACCACTCCAGCAAAGCCTGATCCCGCAAGGGTTCGCCGGCGATCCGCCGCGTCATCGGCCGCGGCACGCTGACCTGTTCGGTGGCGTTCTTGTAGACCGCGTCCGGGTGGTACCGCTTGAGCCGCAGCTGCTTGGAGTCCGGCAGGACCAGCGGTGAGAACCGCAGATGCTTGCCCTGCAGCGAAACCTCGGTGAGGCCGTAGGCGCGGGCCAGGATGCGGAACCGGGCCACCGCGATCAGGTTCACGACCGGGGCCGGTGGCTCGCCATAGCGGTCGGCCAGCTCCTCCACCACCGCGTCCAGCTCGGCGGCCGTACGCGCATTTGCGATCTTGCGATACATCTCCAGCCGCAGCCGCTCGACCTCGATGTACGTCACCGGCAGGTGCGCGTCGACCGGCAGATCGACCTTGACCTCCGGCTCCTCGGCCTCCTCGGCCACACCGGCGTCGCCCTTGAACGCCTTCACCGCGTCGCCGACCATCCGCACGTAGAGGTCGAAGCCGACGCCCTCGATGTGGCCGGACTGCTCGCCGCCGAGCAGGTTACCGGCGCCGCGGATCTCCAGATCCTTCATCGCCACATACATGCCGGCGCCCAGTTCGGTGTGCTGCGCGATGGTCGCCAGCCGCTCGTGGGCGTGCTCGGTCAGCGGCTTCTCCGGCGGGTACAGGAAGTAGGCGTACGCCCGCTCCCGGCCGCGGCCGACCCGGCCCCGGATCTGGTGCAGCTGGGCCAGGCCGAGCAGATCGGCCCGCTCGACGATGAGGGTGTTGGCGTTGGGGATGTCGATGCCGGACTCGATGATGGTGGTGGCGACCAGGACGTCGAACTCCTTCTCCCAGAAGCCGATCATCACCTTCTCCAGCGACTCCTCGCCCATCTGGCCGTGTGCCGTCACCACCCGCGCCTCGGGCACCAGCTCCCGCAGGCGCCGGGCGGCCTTGTCGATGGACTCCACCCGGTTGTGCAGGTAGAAGACCTGACCGTCGCGCAGCAGCTCGCGGTGGATCGCTGCGGCCACCTGCTTGTCGTCGTGCGTCCCCACATAGGTCAGCACGGGGTGCCGCTCCTCGGGCGGGGTGGCGATGGTCGACATCTCCCGGATCCCGGTGATCGCCATCTCCAGCGTGCGCGGGATCGGCGTGGCCGACATCGTGAGCACGTCGACGTTGGTACGCAACGACTTCAGGTGCTCCTTGTGCTCCACGCCGAAGCGCTGCTCCTCATCGACGACGACCAGGCCCAGCTGCTTGAACCGGGTTGCCTGCTGGAGCAGCCGGTGCGTACCGATGATGATGTCGGCGCTGCCCTCGCCGGCCATATCCAGCGTCCGGGCTGCCTCCGACGGTGTCTGGAAGCGCGACAGCTGCCGGATGTTGACCGGGAACTGGGTCATCCGCTCGGAGAACGTGTTGAAGTGCTGCTGCGCCAACAGCGTCGTGGGTACGAGCACCGCCACTTGCTTGCCGTCCTGCACCGCCTTGAACGCCGCGCGTACGGCGATCTCGGTCTTGCCGTAGCCGACGTCGCCACAGATCAGCCGGTCCATCGGCACCGGCTTCTCCATGTCCTCCTTGACCTCCTCGATCGCGGCCAGCTGATCGGGGGTCTCGGTGTAGGGGAACGCATCCTCCAGCTCCCGCTGCCACGGCGTATCCGGGCCGAACGGGTAGCCCTTCGCGCCCTGGCGGGCGGCGTACAACTGGATCAGCTGAGCGGCGATCTCGCGGACCGCCGTGCGGGCGCGGGCCTTGGCCTTCTGCCACTCCGAGCCGCCCATCTTGTGGAGCGTGGGCTGCTCGCCGCCGACGTAGCGCGACAGCTGGTCCAGGGCGTCGGTCGGGACGAACAGGCGGTCGCCGGGCTGGCCGCGCCTGGCCGGGGCGTACTCGATGACCAGGTACTCCCGCTCCGCGCCGTTGACCTGCCGCTGCACCAGCTCGACATAGCGGCCGATGCCGTGCTGCTCGTGCACCACGTAGTCGCCCGCCCGCAGCTCCAGCGGATCGATCGTGTTACGCCGCCGCGACGGCATCTTGCGCATGTCCTTAGTGGACGCACCTCGCCCGCCGCTGACGTCGTTGCCGGTGATCACCGCGAGACGGGCGTCCTCGTCGAGCAGCCCGGTGCCCAGCGGCCCGGTCGTCACCAGCAGCTCGCCCGGCCGGATGCCGTCCGCCGTCGCGGCGAGGGCCGTGCCGATGCCGGCGTCCTTCAAGACCTCCACCGCGCGCTGCGCCGGACCGTGGCCCTCGAAGACCAGCGCCACCCGCCAGCCCTCGCCGAGCCACTTGCGCAGATCGTCCAGGAGCCGCCCGGTGTCGCCGTGGTACAGCGGCGCCGCCTGCGCTCCGAGGGTCAGCAGCAGGCCCGCGTCCGCACTGACGCTCACCGCCTCGGGCGTATCCAGCCACGGCGTATCGTCCACCTTCTCCGGCTCGGGCGCATCGAGCCCGAACGGCGCGATCGTCCACCACGCCTGCCCCCGGCCCCGGGCGGCCCCGCGTACCTCGGCCAGCGACTTGAACGCGGCCGCACCGACGTCGATCGGCGCCTTGCCGCCCACGGCCGCCGCGGCCCAGCTCGCCCGCAAGAACTCGTCACTTGTACGCACAAGGTCGTGCGCACGCGTGCGGATCCGCTCCGGATCACACAGGAGTACGACGGCCGAGCGTGGCAGGCAGTCGACGAGCAGCTGCATGCTCCCCGGCCCGACGAGCGTCGGCGCGAGCGACTCCATGCCCTCGACGGGAATGCCCTGGGCCAGCTTCTCCAGGATCTCCGACAGCTCCGGATGATCCGCCAGCAGCTGCGCCGCCCTGGCGCGTACGCCCTCGGTGAGCAGCAGTTCGCGGCACGGCACCGCCACCAGCTTCTCGACCGCTTCGATCGTTCGCTGGTCGGCCACGGCGAACGACCGGATCTCTTCGACGTCGTCGCCCCAGAACTCCACCCGCAGCGGGTGCTCCTCCGTCGGCGGGAAGACGTCTAGCAGACCGCCTCTTACGGCGTACTCGCCGCGCTTGGTGACCAGATCGACGCGGGCGTACGCCAAGTCGCTCAGCCGGTGCGCAACCTCATCGAGATCGGCGCTCTTCCCCGGCGCCAGTTCGACCGGCTTCAAGTCGCCCAGCGTCTTCAACTGCGGCTGCAGCAGACTGCGTACCGGCGCGACGACGACCTTCAGCTCACCGTCGACCTCGGGATGGGCGAGCCGCCGCAAGACCGCCAGGCGCCGCCCGACCGTGTCCGACCGTGGCGACAGGCGCTCATGCGGCAGCGTCTCCCAGCTCGGGTACACCGCGATCTGCTCGTGGGGCAGGAACGCGGCGAGGGCCTCGGCCAGATCTTCAGCCTCCCGGCTGGTGGCCGTCACCGCCAGCACGGTCCGCTGCCTCGCCGCGACCGCGGTGAGGAACGGCCGCAGGCTCGACGGCGCGGTGACGTCGACGTCCTGCTCTTGTCCGGCGAGTTCGCCGGCGCGAGCGAGCGCTGGATCGTCCAGCGCGGCGTCCAGCAATCCGACCAGCCTCACGACCGCCCCCTCCTGTTGGTCCCCTGGTCCTCGGCGAGCGCTCGTGGCCACGCCGATTAACCCCCAACCGGTCCGGATGGGGGGTGTGGGGACCACATTACCCGGACATCGGTGAGCGCGGCCGACGGGCGACGTGCGATAGGCGGCCGGTAGCATCGCGACCAGGACAGCGGCGTCCTCGCAGACCATCGAGGTCCAGCAAGACGAGCCGGAAGGAACGCCGCGCGTGAGCGAGCCGACGATGCACGACGAGCCGCAGGACGCCGCCCTGCGGGCCGACATCCGCCGCCTGGGCACGCTGCTCGGGCAGACACTGGTCCGGCAGGAGGGCCGGGGGCTGCTCGACCTCGTGGAGGAGGTCCGGGCGCTGGTCCGCTCCGATCCCGAGTCGGCGGTCACGAAGCTCGCCGCGCTGGACGTCGCCACCGGCACCAAGCTGGCGCGGGCGTTCTCGACCTACTTCCATCTGGCCAACGTCACCGAGCAGGTGCATCGGGCCCGGGAGCTGCGGCGGCTGCGCGCCAAGGAGGGCGGCTGGCTGGATCGGGCCGCGGCGCTGATCGCCGAGCGGAAGGTGCCGACCGCCGAAATCGCCGGGGCCGCGCGCCGGCTGGCCATCCGGCCGGTGTTCACGGCTCACCCGACCGAGGCGGCGCGGCGTTCGATCCTCACGAAGCTGCGCAGCATCGCCGATGAGCTCGATCTCGAAGCCGCCGACGCCGTGCTCTACGGCACGCGGGTGTCACGGACCGATCGCCGCCTGGCCGAGCTGCTCGACCTGCTGTGGCAGACCGACGAGCTGCGGCTCGACCGGCCCGATCCGACCGACGAGGCGCGCAACGCGGTCTATTACCTGCGCGACTTGTACGCCGACGCAGCGCCGCAAGTCCTCGACGATCTCGCGGAGACCCTGAAAGGGCTCGGAGTCGAGAGTGCGCCGGCGGCCCGGCCCCTGACGTTCGGTACGTGGATCGGCGGTGACCGCGACGGCAACCCGTTCGTCACGCCAGCCGTCACCCGGGACGTGTTGATCATTCAGCACGAGCACGGCATCCGCGCCACCGAGGAGGCGATGGACGAGCTGATCAATGACGTCAGCGTGTCCCGGCGGTTGCGTACGGTGTCGCTGGACCTGTCGGCGAGCCTGGCCCAGGATCTCGACGCTCTGTCCGAAGTGGACGACCGGTTCCGCCGCGTCAACGCCGAGGAGCCGTACCGGCTCAAGGCTCGGTGCATCAAGGCGAAACTGGCCAACACCCGCAAGCGGCTGGCGCAGGGCACGGCGCACATGCCGGGGCGGGACTACCTCGGCTCGTCGGAGTTGATCTCCGACTTGGAGCTGCTGCGGGCGTCGCTGGCTCGCAACGCCGGGCAGCTGACCGCCACCGGTACGCTCGCCAGCGTCATCCGGCGGGTCAGCGCCTTCGGCCTGCATCTGGCCACAATGGACGTACGCGAGCACGCCGACGCGCACCACGAAGTACTCGCTCAGCTTTACACCAACGTCGGCGAGGTGACGGCGTACGCCCAGCTGACCCGCGACCAGCGCCGCGAGCTGCTGGCGAAGGAGCTGGACAGCCGGCGGCCGCTGTCACGGGCAGACACTCCGCTAACCGATCGCGCCCGCAAGACGTTCCAGGTCTTCGCCACGATTCGCGAGGCGCAGGACCGGTTCGGCGCCGACGTGATCGAGTCCTACATCATCTCCATGACGCAGGGGATAGACGACGTCCTCGCCGCCGTCGTCCTGGCCCGCGAGGCCGGTCTGGTCGATCCGCACCACGGCCAGGCCCGGATCGGTTTCGTGCCGCTGCTGGAGACCCCCGCCGAGCTGTCGGCGGGCGGTGCGCTCCTCGATGCGCTGCTCGGTCTGCCCGCGTACCGCGAAGTAGTGAGAGCGCGCAACGACGTGCAGGAAGTGATGCTGGGCTACTCGGACAGCAACAAAGAGGCGGGCATCACCACCAGCCAGTGGGGCATCCACCGCGCGCAGCGGGACCTGCGGGACGTGGCCCGGCGGCACGGTGTACGCCTGCGGCTGTTCCACGGCCGGGGCGGTACGGTCGGGCGCGGCGGCGGGCCGACGCATGAGGCGATCCTGGCGCAGCCCTATGGGACGCTCGACGGTGCGATCAAGGTGACCGAGCAGGGCGAGGTCATCTCGGACAAGTACACGCTGCCGGCGCTGGCGCGGGAGAACCTGGAGCTGACGGTGGCGGCGGTGCTCCAGGCGACGCTGCTGCACACCGAGCCCCGGCAGCCGGAGGAAGACCTGGCGCGCTGGGACGCGGCGATGGATGCGGTGTCCGACGCGGCCTTCACGGCCTATCGCGACCTCGTCGAGGATCCGCTGCTGCCGGAGTATTTCTGGGCGTCGACCCCGACCGAGCTGCTCGGCGCGCTGAACATCGGCTCGCGCCCGGCGAAGCGGCCGGACTCCGGAGCCGGGCTCAGCGGCCTGCGGGCGATCCCGTGGGTGTTCGGCTGGACCCAGTCCCGCCAGATCGTGCCCGGCTGGTACGGCGTCGGCTCGGGCCTGCGCGCCGCCCGCGAGGCCGGCTTGTTCGACATCCTGACCGACGCGTACGCCCGCTGGCACTTCTTCCGGACGTTCGTCTCCAATGTGGAGATGATGCTGACGAAGACCGATCTGACCATCGCCCGCGGGTACGTCACGACGCTCGTCCCGGAGCGCCTGCACGGCATCTTCGCCAAGATCGAAGCGGAGTACGCCCGCACCGTCGAGGAGATCCTGACCGTGTCGCGCTCCGGCGATCTGCTGGAATCGCAGCCGGTGCTCAACCGGACGCTGGCCGTACGCGACACCTATCTGGAGCCGTTGCACCACCTTCAGGTGGCATTGCTGCGGCAGTATCGCGACACCGGCAGTGCGCGTACGAGCATCGCGACCGCGCCGGGTGGGCGCCGCTCCCCGGGCGCCGACCCGACCCTCGAACGAGCCCTGCTGACCACGGTCAACGGCATCGCCGCCGGGATGCGTAACACGGGATGACGCGGGCTGGCAGACTGGGTCACCTGTACACCGGGTAACCGGCCCGGGTCCGGCCGCGACGCGACGGCTCCGGACGGCGGCCGGCGGTCAAGAGGCTGAGGAGGCGATGTGGACCGGTTCGCATGGGAGCTGACGGACGACCAGCTGCGCACCGCACCCACGTACACGCCCGACCCCGTGGAGCTGGCCGACCTGCAGATGCTGCTGGCGGGGGCGTACGCGCCCCTCGACGGCTTCCTCAGCCGGGCCGACAGCACAGCGGTCGAACGCCATGGCCGCCTGCCCTCCGACGGCGTGTGGCCGCTGGTGACCCTGGTCGTTCCGGACACGTCGGTCACGACGGACACCAAGGCGCTGGTCCTGACCGATCAGGAGGGTGCGCCGCTGGCCGGGATGCAGGTCGCCGAGCGCTGGCCGGCGCGCCGGCCGGGCCACAGCCACCTGTCCGGTCCGGTGCGAGCCGTCGGCGACGGCGGCCGGGCCCAGTCGCGCCGCTATCGCCTCACCGCCGACGAGGTACGCGCGCAGCTGGGCACGGGACGGGTCCTGGGCTTCTACGCCGACCGGCCGCTGCACCGGCCCCAGCTGGCGCAGCTGCTGCACACCGGACGGCAGCTCAATGCCCAGATCGTGCTGCTGGTGCCGGTGGCTGAGCCCGGCCCCGACGGGCTCGAACCGCACGCTCTGCTGCGCTGTGTGATCGCGGCCGCGGAACGACTGCCCGATCCGTTCATCGTCGCCGTGCCGCTGCACCGGCGAGACGATCAAATCGTCGATGGTGCGCTGCGCGCTCGCGTCGCCGAGGCGTACGGGATCACGCATCTGCTGTCCACTGCGGAGACGATCGCCGGGCGCGGACCTCGCGTACTCGTGCCGCGGGCGCTGGCGTACGACACCCGGGACGGTCAGTGGCACGACCGCAACGACGTGCCGGCCCGGTTCGCCCGGCTGCCGCTGAGCACCGAGGAAATCGCCGAGTACCTCGACGAGGGCGAGCTCCTTCCGGAGTGGCACACGCCCCCGGCCGTCGCCCGCGAGCTGGCCAAGGCGCGCCCGCCGCGGCGCCAGCGCGGCCTGGTGCTGTTCTTCACCGGCCTGTCCGGCTCCGGCAAATCGACCGTCGCGCACGGCGTGGCCGAGCTGCTGCGCGAGGAGGGCGAGCGGAGCATCACCGTCCTCGACGGCGACGTCGTACGCCGGGAGCTGAGCAAGGGCCTGTCGTTCTCCAAAGAAGACCGTGACCTCAACATCCGCCGGATCGGCTGGGTTGCCGCCGAAGTGGCCCGCCACGGCGGGGTGGCCATCTGCTGCCCGATCGCGCCCTATCGAGCCGCTCGGGCGACGGCGCGGGCCATGGCTCGGGCCGCCGGCGGGGACTTCATCCTGGTCCACGTCAGTACGCCCATCGAGGTCTGCGAGGCCCGCGACCGCAAGGGCCTGTACGCCAAGGCCAGAGCCGGGCTGATCCGCGGCATGACCGGTGTGGACGATCCCTATGAGGTGCCCGTCGACGCCGAGCTGACCATCGACACGACCGAGGGTACGGTCGACGACGCCGTGGACGTGGTGCTGGACTACCTGGCCAACGGCGGCTGGATCAGCCTGCCCGACTGATCCGCTCGGCTCCGAGCGCGACCCCACGCCGCCTCTACACCCGGTTTGCCGGAGTTACGTCAGCGCGCCGCCACCGTTTACCCCTCGGGGGCGCCGCTCGCCCGATCCGCTGACGCCCACTGGTCCGAAGCCCTCCGGACTACCGACAAGCCCGCGCTGAACAGGGGTTGCGTATGAGTCCCGTGACGACCGCTCCACCGGCGCTGACGGCCGCCGATGCTCAGCCGCGCCATCAATACCTGGCCGAGGTGCTGGACCTGCTCTACCCGGCGCCCTGCTCGCTGACGGGGGAGGGGCCGGACCGGGTCGCCGAGTACCTCGTCGTGCCGCATGCCCGCAAGCCGAAGGTACTGATCCCGGTCGGCTCTCGCCGGGTCGCCGCGGCGGCCGTACGCCGCTTCGCCGAGCCGCATGGCCGGATGGGCAAGCTGAAGCGCGACGCCGTCGTAGCGGCCCTGCGGACCGGAGCCTGGCCGGCGCTGCTGCGCGACCGCGTACGCATCAATGCACCGGCACCGGGCACGGACTCGATCGACGCCTACTTGCAGCGCAGCCTCGGCGACCAGCTGAGCATCAGCATCCACATCGGACCGGCGCGGGCCAACCGCAAGCCGGTGCTGCAACTGCTGGCCGGCAGCGGCCGGACGTTCGGGTTCGCGAAGCTGGGCACCGGCCCGCTGACCCGCCGCCTCGTACGCGCCGAGACCGCGGCGCTGACCGCCCTGTCGCACATCGCGCTCGGCGAAGTGGCCGTGCCGACCGTGCTCTACGAGTCCGCCCGGGTCCTCATCGACCGCTACGGCGACATTCCACTGACCTTCGGCGCGTGGCACGGCGACTGGTCGCCCTGGAACATGGCCAACGTCAGCGGTGACGACCATTCGCCGGACAAGCTCCTCGTGTGGGGCTGGGAGCGGTTCACGCTCGGCGTACCCATGGGATTCGATGCGCTGCACCACGAATTGCAGCGGCGGGTGCAGGCCGAGACCGACGCGCGGGCGTGCGTACGCGACCTGGTGACGCAGGCGCCGACGCTGCTGGACCCCTTCGATGTCGTGCCCGACGGCCGGGAGGCGACCGCCCTGCTGTACCTGGTTGACCTCGCCGCCCGTTATCTCGGTGACCGCCAGGCCGAGGCCGGCGCCCGCCTGGGCGTCCTCGGCACCTGGCTGCTGCCGGTACTCATCGATCGCGTGGGGAGGCTCGCGTGAACTCCGCTGCCGTGCCCGATTCCGTCAAGCGCATCATCCACGCCGGGACCCGTTCGGTCGGGCGGATCACCGCCGGAGCGCGGATGCTGCCGTCGTTCCTCATCTGCGGCGGCCAGCGCTGCGGTACGACATCGCTGTATAAGGCGCTCGCCCAGAATCCGGCCGTGCTGAAAGCCGTGCTGCACACGGGTGTGCACTACTTCGACATCAACTACCACCGCGGCACCGACTGGTATCGCGCTCACTTTCCACTGCGCCGGCACGCTGAGCGGATCATGGAACAGCACGGCGTACCGGGGCAGACGTTCGAGTCCAGCCCCTACTACCTCTACCATCCGCATGCGGGGGCCCGGATCGCGCGCGATCTGCCGGGCGTACGCCTCATCGTGCTGGTCCGCGACCCGGTGGAGCGGGCGTACTCGCACCACGCGCACGAGGTCGCGAGGGGCTTCGAAATGGAAGCCGACTTCGCCCGCGCGCTCGAACTCGAAACCGTCCGGCTGCGGGGACAGCACGCGAGGCTGACCGCCGATCCGCACGCGTACTCGTTCGCCCACCAGCACCACGCCTACCGCGCCCGGGGCGAGTACGCCACCGCCCTGCAAGCACTGGCCCATCAGATCGGCCGCGATCAGCTCCTGGTACTGGAGAGCGAGGAGTTCTTCGCCGACCCGAAGACCGTCTACGACCGTGTACAGGACTTTCTCGGCCTGCCTCACCTCGGCTACCCCGACTTCGAGGTGCACAACGCCCGCCCGCGCACCGACGCCATGCCCGACGAGATTCGCGCCGCCCTCCGCGCGCACTACGAACCGCATGACGCTGCCCTGACCGCCTGGGTTGGGCGTACCCCCGCATGGCGATGACCACGACGCTCCTGGAGAGACCCGCGAGGCCGTGGCCGAGACGCGCGGGGTGGTGTCGCCACCCTGCTGGCCGCACTCTCGCCCGGCGGCACCTCCCGCTGCTCCCACGCATTTGAGATCGGAGAGACATGCGCACCGACTACACCCAGATCTTCCAGGACGCCGCGGCGGTCGAGAAGTACGAGCACATCGTGTACGCCCCCGACAGCTACTGGTCGGCCATCAACCGCCGGCAGCGCAAGTACCTGCGGGGCCTGGCCCGGCGCACGTTCCCCTACCGGCGTCCGGTGCAGCACGACTTCGCCTGCGGTACCGGCCGCGCCATCCGCATCCTGCACGGGCTGGTCCGCGGCGCGCACGGCTACGACACCAGCCCGGCCACGCTGGCCAATGCGACCGAGGCCGGCGCGTACGCCCGGATGCACCAGATCGAGGAGTCCGGCCCGACGCCGTCGCCGGTCCCGACGGACAGCCCGGCCCTGGTGACCGTGTTCCGGCTGCTGCTCAATGTGGACGATGCCGTCCGCGACCGCGCCATCGCGTTCGCCGCGCAGGCCCTGCCGCACTACGATGCCGGGCTGCTCATCGTGGAGAACCACGGCAACGCCCAGTCGCTGCGGCACCTGCGCCACCGCCGGCACGGCGCCGAGCCGTGGTTCTCGGAGCTGTCCCACGGCGACGTCGCGGCCTTGCTCGACCGGTACGGCTTCACCATCGTGGAGCAGCGCGGCTTCGCGGTCCTGACCCAGGGCTGGTACGGCCGGCGCTGGCTGCGCCCGATCGCCCAGATTCTGGATGACCTCGCCACGCGGCCCGCCTTCGCTGGGCGCTTCGCGGTCAACGTGCTCTATGTGGCCCGGCGTACGCGGCCGTCGCTGGGGACGCTCGTCTCCGGCGACCTCATCCCGTCCACGACCCCGGATACCGCCACCGACCCGGACCCGGACCGGCCGCGGACCGACCCCGACGCGGAGAGCTGGTGAGACTCCGTCGCGCGCTAGGAGCGCGTGGTCTGCGATCCTCGCCGGGCTGCCCCGGACGTGGTTCCTCGGTTGCGGTGCGGCCATCAACTTCGTCGCCGGTTCGCAGTAGCGAGCGCCGATGTGGATGCAGCGCAGCGGGCTCGAATGGGCCCACCGGCTCGCACAGCAGCCGCGGCGGCTGGCGTCACGGTATTCGCGGCACGACGCACCCTACGCGGTCAAGCTTCTGACGAGTGCGGCGCTACGCGGGCAGTGAACCAGCCGGCAGTGACTCGGCCTTGTCAAGGGCTGCGTGTTCGGTTAAGTTCAAACGTGAGAGTTTTCGTTTGAACTTGTTGGAGTACGGATGCTGGCACCCCAACGCCACGCCGCCATCCTAGAGCGCGTACGCACCAGCGGTGGGGTACGCGTCTCCGACCTGGTGGATCAGCTGGGCGTCTCGGACATGACGATCCGCCGGGATCTGGAGTTGCTCGCCGACCGGGGCCTCATCATGAAGGTCCACGGCGGAGCCACCGCGGTCTCGCCGGGTGCCTCCGATGAACCGGGCTTCGCCGTGAAGACCGAGCGACGTATCGCGGAGAAGGATGCCATCGCCGCCCGCGCCGCCGAGATGGTCCGGCCGGGTACGGCCATCGCGCTGTCGGCCGGGACGACCACGGCCCGCCTCGCGCTGCGATTGGTGGACGTGGCCGGGCTGACCGTCGTCACCAACTCGATCCCGGTCGCCGATGTCTTCTACCGCCACGGCCGCCACGATCAGACCGTCGTCCTCACCGGCGGCGTACGCACACCGTCGGACGCGCTCGTCGGCCCGGTCGCGAGCGCCGCGCTGCGGACCTTGCACGTCGACGTGCTCTTCCTCGGCGTACACGGAATGGGGGAAAGGGCGGGGTTCACGACGCCGAACCTGCTGGAGGCCGAGACCGACCGGGCGCTGATCGCGGCGACCGCACGGCTGGTGGTGGTCGCGGACAGTACGAAGTGGGACACCGTGGGCATGGCGACGATCGCCGCCCTGGCCGACGCGCACGCGCTGGTGACCGACGACGGTCTGCCAGAGGCGGGACGCGAAGTGCTCGCCGGTACGGTCGGCGAGCTGATCATCGCACCGGGGGAGAAATGAAGCGCAGCTCCATTACGCTGGCCGACGGCCGTGAGCTGATCTACTTCGACGAGTCCGACGACCGCGTACGCGCAGCGGTCGACCAGCGCCACCTGACCGAGGCGCCGCCCCCGACCGAGCTGCGCCGCGACCCGCTGACCGGCGAGTGGATAGCGATCGCGGGCGGCCGCCAGGGCCGGCCGTTCCTGCCGCCGACCGATGAGTGCCCGCTGTGCCCGTCCCGCGACGGCCACCTGACCGAGGTTCCGGCGGCCGATTACGACGTCGTCGTGTTCGAGAACCGCTTCCCGTCGTTCTCCCAGGCCGCCGCCGAGCCATCACCGGGCGCGGACACGGCCGGCTACCCCGAGATCCGGCCTGGCATCGGGCGATGCGAGGTCGTCTGCTTCACCCCGGACCACGAGGCGTCCTTTTCCTCGCTCACCGAAAGCCGGGTGGAGACGGTCCTCGACGCGTTCACGCAACGGACCGCTGAGCTGTCGGGGCTGCCCGGCGTCGAGCAGATCTTCTGCTTCGAGAACCGCGGTGTCGAGATCGGCGTGACCCTGCACCACCCCCACGGCCAGATCTACGCGTACCCCTTCGTCACACCCACTACGCGCCAGCACCTCTCGGTCGCCCGCCGCCACTACGAGCAGACCGGCCGCAACGTCTACGCCGACCTGCTCGCCGCCGAGCGAGCCGCCGAAGTCCGCGTAGTGGCGGCGAACGATCTCTGGACCGCCTTCGTACCGGCCGCCGCGCGCTGGCCCTACGAGATCCACGTCGCGCCGCACCGGCAGGTCGCAGATCTCACCCTGCTCACCGATGAGGAGCGCGCCGCCGGGGCCAAGCTCTGGCTTTCCGCCGTACGCGCACTCGACGGCCTGTTCGGTGTGCCGATGCCGTACGTGGCCGCCTGGCATCAAGCGCCCGTTCACGTCGACCGGGACCTGGGCTACCTGCGGCTACAGGTCTACAGCGTCCGGCGAGCGCCCGGAAAGCTGAAGTACCTGGCGGGATCGGAGTCCGCGATGGGCGCCTTCATCAACGACATCCCGCCAGAACAGGCCGCTGCCTCCCTCCGCGCCGCCCTCCAGTCGCGTTGATCATGAACCTAGGGTGACGCATATCGGCGTGTCGACCCCCCGAAGTTCATGGTCAACACGCGGATCACTCGGCCCGCGGGCGCCTTGGGCGGCGTACCGGACCCTAAGTCGGTGTGGAGTGTCGGACCCCCGGGTTAGGGTCGGTCTTATGCGGGATCTCAGGATCGCCCTCTCCTCGGGTGTGACCTTGCACGTCCGGACCCATGGAGAACCGGGTGGCACCGATTTCCTCCTCATCCACGGCCTGGCCTCCAACGCGCGCCTGTGGGATGAGACCGCCGCGGTGCTCATCGAGGCCGGGCACCGCACCTTCGCAGTGGACCTGCGGGGGCACGGCGCATCCGATCTGCCCGACGGCTCGATCGGCACGACCACCGCCGCACGCGACGTCGCCGAGATCGCTGCACAGTTGGACCTGAGCCAGGTCATCGCCGCCGGTCAGTCCTGGGGCGGCAACGTCGCCGTGCGCCTCGCCGCCGGACACCCCGATCTGGCGTCCGCCCTCGCGCTCGTCGACGGCGGCTGGATCGACCTCGCCGCCGAGTTCGGCTCCTGGGACGAGTGCGCCGCCGCGCTGCGTCCGGGCGAAGTGGACGGCATGCCGGCCGCACAGCTCACCGGGTACCTACGCGATGCACACCCGGATTGGTCCGACGCCGCGATCGCCGCCACGGCGTACAACTTGCTGGAGCGGCCCGACGGGACGGTGGAGCGGCGCCTGCCGATTCCCCGCCATCTGGAGATCGTGCGGGACATGTGGGACAACCCACCCTGGGCCGATTTGGAGCGCGTCACCGTGCCCGCTCTGCTGATCCCGGCCATCTCCGCCGATCCGGCGCACGCTGGGCGTACGCGCAAACGCGTTGAAGCGGCGGCGAAAGCGCTCCGCTCGGCTCGCGTACGCGAATACGTCGACGGCGACCACGACCTGCACGCCCAGCACCCGAAGGAACTCGCCGACGACCTGCTGAGCCTGGTGGGTGGCCGATGACCGACCTGATCGTCCTCATGGGATCGGGCGAGACCACGCCCACGATGATCAAGCCGCACCGGTCCATCTTCGAACGGATCGGCTCGGCACCGGCGGTCCTTCTGGATACGCCCTACGGCTTCCAGTCCAATGCGGACGACATCTCCGCCCGCGCGGTCGGCTACTTCAAGGCGAGCGTCGGCCGCGAAATCGGCGTGGCCTCGTGGCGCCGCAACGACATTCCGGCGGTCGAAGCCGAACGGGCCCTGACCACGCTGCGGTCGGCCGAATGGATCTTCGCCGGCCCCGGATCGCCCACGTACGCCCTCAAGAACTGGCGTGACACGCAAATCCCGCCGCTGTTCGAGCGGGCCAAGGTCGTCATCTTCGCCAGTGCCGCCGCCCTGACCCTGGGGTCGCACGCGATACCGGTCTACGAGATCTACAAGGCCGGGTTCGATCCGCACTGGGTACCCGGGCTCGACCTGTTCGCCAAGCTCACCGGCGTACCGTCGGTGATCATCCCACACTACGACAACGCCGAGGGCGGTCATCACGACACCCGCTACTGCTACCTCGGCGAGGGGCGTCTGTCCATTATGGAGCGTACGCTGCCCGAGGAGACGCTGATCATCGGCGTCGACGAGCACACGGCGGCCCTGGTCGACATCCCGGCCGGCACCGTCCAGGTCGTCGGCGTCGGCGGACTGACCCTGCGCAAGGGCGGGGAGAGCCGCTCCTTCCCCACCGGCACCGTCCTCGACCTCAGTACGCTGTCTGATGGCGCCGAAGCGCCCGCCTTCGCTCCCCCGCAACCGGTGACGAAGACCGAGGAAAGCGCTCCCGACGAGGCGCATTCCCTCCGTGAAGCCGCCGACGCGCTCGACGCCCGCTTCGCCGCCGCGCTCGAAGCCAAGAACGGGTCCGACTGCGTCGCCGCGGTTCTTGAGCTGGAGACCGCCATCGAGGACTGGTCGGCCGACACGCTTACCGGCCCCGACCAAGAGTACGCCCGCGGCCTCCTGCGCGGCATGATCGTCCGGCTCGGCCAGCTCGCCGACGAGGCTCACGAAGCCGTACCCGCCCTCGTTGCGGCCGTACGCACCATTCGTGAGCAGGCCCGCGCCAACCGTGACTTCGCGATGGCGGATTCCTTGCGCGACGCCTTGACGTCGGCCGGCTTCACCATCGCCGACACCAAAATCTCCTGAGCCGGCCCAGCCACGCCACCGACCCTCCCGCGCCACCGACCCTGCGGAGCGAGCGCCCGAAACGGGGACGGGGCGGGCTCTGGAGAGAGCCCGCCCCGGGGAAGGGACGGCAGGTGATGTCACTTTCAGCCGAGAACGTCTGGCTCCGCTCTCACAACGAGTAACGATCACCGCAACTATCGGTTACGCGCCCAGCTTGCGGGCCAGGTTCGTGTCGAGCGTGTTCATGAACTCCTCGGTCGACTGCCACGGCGCGTCCGGCGCGATCAGCAGCGCGAGGTCCTTCGTCATGGCACCACCCTCGACGGTCTCGACGATGACCTTCTCCAGAGTGTCGGCGAAGTGGCTCACCGCCGGGGTCCCGTCGAGCTTGCCGCGGTGGGCCAGGCCCCGGGTCCAGGCGAAGATCGACGCGATCGGGTTCGTCGAGGTCTTCTGACCCTTCTGCCACTGGCGGTAGTGCCGCGTGACCGTGCCGTGGGCGGCCTCGGCCTCGACGGTCTTGCCGTCCGGGGTCATCAGGACCGAGGTCATCAGGCCGAGCGAGCCGAAGCCCTGCGCGACGACGTCGGACTGGACGTCACCGTCGTAGTTCTTGCAGGCCCAGACGTAGCCGCCCTCCCACTTGAGCGCGGCGGCGACCATGTCGTCGATCAGCCGGTGCTCGTAGGTCAGGCCGTGGGCGTCGAACTCCGCCTGGAACTCGTTCTCGAAGACCTCCGCGAACAGGTCCTTGAACCGGCCGTCGTACGCCTTGAGGATCGTGTTCTTGGTGGACAGGTAGACCGGGTAGTTGCGCTCCAGGCCGTAGCTGAACGAAGCGCGAGCGAAGTCACGGATGGACTCGTCGAAGTTGTACATGCCCATCGCGATGCCGCCGGCCGGGAAGTCGGCGACCGTGAACTCCATGGGCTCGCTGCCGTCGGCCGGGGTGAACGTGATGGTCAGCTGGCCGGGGCCGGGCACCACGAAGTCCGTGGCCTTGTACTGGTCGCCGTGGGCGTGACGGCCGACGACGATCGGCTTGGTCCAGCCCGGCACGAGCCGCGGCACGTTCTGCATGATGATCGGCTCACGGAAGATGACGCCGCCGAGGATGTTGCGGATGGTGCCGTTGGGCGACTTCCACATCTTCTTCAGGCCGAACTCGGCGACCCGGGCCTCGTCGGGCGTAATGGTGGCGCACTTGACGCCCACGCCATAGCGCTTGATCGCGTGGGCGGCGTCGATCGTGACCTGGTCGTCGGTCGCGTCACGGTGCTCGATGCCGAGGTCGTAGTAGTCCAGTTCGACGTCGAGATAGGGCAGGATCAGCTGCTCACGGATCTGCTTCCAGATGATCCGGGTCATCTCGTCGCCGTCGATTTCGACGACCGGGTTGGTCACCTTGATCTTGGCCATGTCGCCGGGCGCTCCTCTCGGAGGTGGGTCGCAAGTCTGATTAACAGTACGAGCGTACTGCCACCGTCGAGGGTACGCGCGGCGGGGCGGGAGCGGGTGAACAACGGCACAGCCGAAGGGTCAGACGCCCCAGTCGATCTCGCCCCGGCCGGCCTCCCGCAGCGCGGCATTCGCCTGCGAGAAGGGGCGCGTACCGAGGAAGCCCCGCGGATTCATCGGGCTGGGGTGCCCGGCCTCGATGACGACATGGTGGCGGTTACGCACCAGAGCCGCCTTTTTGCGGGCGTAGCTGCCCCACAGCAGGAAGACGACGCGGTAGGGCGAATCGTTGACCGCCATGATCGCCGCATCGGTGAACTTCTCCCAGCCCTTGTCGGCGTGGCTGGTCGGCTGCCCGGACCGCACGGTCAGCACCGCGTTGAGCAGCAGTACGCCCTGCTGAGCCCAGCGGGTCAGGTCGCCGTCGCGCGCCGTGGGTACGCCGAGATCGTCCTGGATCTCCTTGTACACGTTGCGCAGGCTCGGTGGCACGGCGACGCCCGGCCGGACGCTGAAGCTCAAGCCGTGGGCCTGGCCCGGCTTGTGGTACGGGTCCTGCCCGAGGATGAGCACCCGCGTGTGCGACGGCGAGCAGTGCCGGAACGCGGCGAAGAGATCCTCGCGCGGCGGGAAGATGGTCTCGGCGGCGTACTCGGACTCCACAAAGGACGAAAGCCGGGCGGTGGCGTCGAGGTCCAGGTGCGGCTTCATCACGTCGCGCCACTCGTCGGGCAGCAGTTCCAACAGGTCGAAGGCCATGCGGGAGAGCCTATCGTCCACCTACGACGTTTCCTGCGTCGCCTCAAGGAAGGCACTGACCACCTTTACGAAGGTCGATTCGGCATCGCGGTGCATGTAGTGGCCGACGGGAATCGTCACCAATTCCGAAGCGGGCAGCAGCGCGGCCGCCTCCCGCATCGCCGGCGCCGCCTCCTGACCGCCCGACAGCACCAGCGTTGGCGCCTTGATGGCCGAGACGGCCTCGGGATCCGGCGGCGCGGTGTCGACCACCACCAGCCGGTCGACCACGTCCGGAGCGGCCTGCGCGACCAGCCACGCGACCGGCGAATGCCCGATCACGGTCGCGCGGCGCAGGCCCACCGCGGCGGCGAAGGCCACGACATCCTCCCGCCCGGTCTCGCCGTGGTCGCGCAGATCGATGCAGTAGACACGGTGATCGCTGGCGAGCGCCTCAGCGACGCCCTGCCACGCGGTGCGGTCCTGCCCGTCGCCGTGCAACAGCAGGAGCGCGGGCTTACGCGGCTTGCCATACACGTCGTACGCCAGCCGCGTGCCGTTGACGGCGAGGAACTCTGGCATCTGCTCATCGTCTCGCAAACACCGCGGCCGGGCACCTCAATGGAGCACCCGGCCGCGAAGGAATCTGCGATCAGAGGTTGACGACGTCGGCCTGCTTGGCCCGGACCGCCTCGGCGGCCTCCTTCAGGCCCGCCAGCTCCGAGTCCGTCAGGTCGGTCGAGACGACCCGGCGTACGCCCTGCGCGCCGATCTCGGCCTCGACGCCGAGGTAGACGCCCTCGATGCCGTACTCGCCGTCGACCCAGGCGCACACCGGCATGACCTCGCCGGAGTCCAGTGCCACCGCACGCGCCATCCGGGCGGCCGCTGCCGACGGTGCGTAGTACGCCGACCCCGTCTTCAGCAGCGCCACGACCTCGGCACCGCCGTTGCGCGTACGCACGACCAGCTCCTCGATCTTCTCGGCGGGCAGCAGCTCCGACAGCGGCTTGCCGTCGACGGTGCAGCGCGACGGGACCGGGACCATGGTGTCGCCGTGCGAGCCCAGCGTCAGCGTCCTCACCGACGCCACCGGTACGCCCAGCGTCTCGGCGACGAAGTGGGTGAACCGAGCGGTGTCGAGCATGCCGGCCTGGCCCATGACGCGGTTCCGCGGGAACTGCGAGGCGATCTGGGTCAGCGCCGTCATCTCGTCCAGCGGGTTGGAGACGACGATGATCACAGCGTTGGGCGCGTGCTTGGTGACCTGCTCCGCCACGCTGCGTACGATCTTGGCGTTGACCTCCAGGAGGTCCATGCGGCTCATGCCGGGCTTGCGCGGCAGGCCGGCGGTGATCACGACGATGTCGGAGCCGGCGATCGCCTCATAGCCCTCGCCGTTGGGGCCGGTCGAGACGCCGACCACCGTCGTCTCGAAGCCCTCGATCGAGCGCGACTGGTTCAGATCCAGCGCCAGGCCCTCCGGCTTGCCCTCGATGATGTCGGTAAGGACGACCTTTTCGAAGATGTCGTACTCCGCGAGGCGCTGCGCGGTCGTCGAGCCGTAGAAGCCGGCCCCGACGACGGTGACCTTCTTGCCCATTCTTCAGACCTTCCCGAACTGCGATGGCCGGCGATATGCCGGGCCTTCGCACCATAGCTCCGCCGGGGGCTGAGCGGCCGTTCGGGTCGGCTGCTTGTGGCGTACCGGAAATATGAAATGCCGCCCGGCGGGGACCGGGCGGCGGGGAGGGGGATGGCTGGACGATCAGCAGCCGGTGTTGATGCCGCGGGCCTTCAGCCACGGCGCCGGGTCGACCTGGTTCCACATGCTGCCCTTGTGCACCTCGAAGTGCAGGTGCGGGCCGGTGGAGTCGCCGGTCGAGCCCTCGTAGCCCAGGACGGTGCCGGCCCTGACCTTCTGGCCCACCTTGACCGCGGTCTTGTTCATGTGGGCGTAGTGGGTCAGGTAGCCGTTGCCGTGGTCCACGACGACGGAGATGCCGTAGCCGGAGTACGCCCAGCCGGCGGCGACGACCGTGCCGGCCGCGACGGCCCGCTCGGGCGTGTTCTCGGCGGCGGCGAAGTCGACACCGGCGTGCAGTACGCCCCACCGCTGGCCGTAGCAGGAGGTGACCTGCGCACCGGCCATAGGCGTGACGAACTTGGGCGCGGCCTTGGCCGCGGCGGCCCGCTTCGCCGCGGCGGCCTTCTGAGCCGCTGCCTTCCGGGCGGCGGCTGCGGCGGCCTTCTTGGCGGCGGCCTTCTTGGCGGCGGCCGAAGCCGATGCCGAAGCGGTGACCTCACGCTTGGAGCGGTCCGCCCGCTGTGCGGCGGCGTCGCGAGCGTCCTGGCTGGTCCAGGCGGCCGCGGCGGGGGCTGTGGTGGGGGAGGTGGGGTTGGGGTGGGCGAAGCTCGCGGCGGCGAGCCCAACGCCCGTTACACCGGCGAGTGCCGTGATCGCAATGACCTGGCGGCTCTTACCAGTAAGACCACCCTTGACCCGGTCCTTTACCTGCGCGAGGGCGCGCTTCCCGGATTCCAGAACGGTCTTCGACTTAAGCTCAGGCACCAATGCCTCCTCGGTCCTCGTTGACGCGAAACCCAAGAGTGCCTGGTCAGAGCCCTAACGGCGACTCGCCGCGGTAACGACCGTAGCGCAAATCGCCTATTTCCCCAGAATTTCGCTACGTCGATGGAGGTGAGGTGGGTCACTCGTCCATATGTGACGGCGGTCACACCAAACCGGACGGACGGGGACGGACCTCAGGAGGCCGGTCAAGTTACTCGGCAGTAAAAACGCCCACATCGCCAGGATGTGGGCGTAAGGTTCTCAGCCGCCGATCAGTAAACCGACTCCATCTGGAGCTTCAGATCGACCCCGTGTTGCTTGAACCACGGCGTCGGATCCACGGCCTTGCCGTTGACGTGGACCTCAAGGTGCAGGTGTGGGCCGGTGGAGTGGCCAGTGCTGCCGACCACACCGATGATCTGCCCGGTCTTGACCGTGTCGCCCTGCTTCACCAGCAGCTTCGACGAGTGGCCGTAGACGGTGACCAGCCCGTTGCCGTGATCGATCATGATGCAGTAGCCGTAGCCGCCGTACCACTGAGCCAGGATGACCTTGCCGCCGTGCACGGCGGCGTAGGGCGTGCCCTCGTGGATGGCGAGGTCGACACCGGCGTGCAGCTTGCCCCAGCGGGCGCCGAACGGCGAGGTGAACGTGTAATCCCGCATCGGCAGCACGTATGCGTCGGGCGCGGCGGAGATCGAGGTGTTCAGGCCGGCGCTGTCGCTGCGGCTGGCGGTCTCGGCCGCCGCGGCGCGGTCCAGCGCAGCCTGCGAAACGGAGTCGATGCCGTCGAGCGTGTTTGCGTGATCCTTGGCGTTGGGTACCGCGGCACCGGCGGCCACCGCCACGATGCCCGCGCCGACCAGCGCCGAAGTGACCACGCCCACATAGCGGCTGCGAGGAGGGCTCGGGACGCGCCGGCGTCCGCGGTACTTATCGCGCTCTCGTAGCGGCTCTGGCCGGTACTGCAACGCAAACACCCTCCGTCAGCTGTGGCCTCCGGACGACGATCATCCGGCGCCCGGCCCCCAATACGTTGAACGTACGGACGCCCATTCAGGTCGCGCATCTATGGGACTGCGGGACAACGTAGCGAACCCCTAGGGGTTCACACAAGTTCCGATGCGTGATCAACATACGGACAGTGCGAGTGTGCGACACGAAGTGCCCGAGTATGGCGGTATTTGGCACGAAAATCGCTGACTACGATCTGTGATCGAACCTCCACAGACCGGTAGTTCGACACCGATTCCCCCGATGCCCGCCGGGCAGGTTACCGTTCGTTAAGGCGCTGCCGCTCGCCGGGTGCGCCTCCGGACCGCCCCGCGCCGCGCCCAGCGTACGAGCGCGCCAGCGGAAGAGTGAAGGTGGAGCAGAAGATGTCCGATCCGATCAGAGTCGTGGTGGCCAAGCCGGGCCTCGACGGGCACGACCGCGGCGCGAAGGTGGTCGCCCGGGCCCTGCGCGACGCCGGCATGGAGGTCATCTACACGGGCCTGCACCAGACGCCGGAGCAGATCGTCCACACCGCCATCCAGGAGGACGCCGACGCCATCGGCCTGTCCGTGCTGTCCGGCGCCCACATGACCCTGTTCCGCAAGGTCATAGCGCTGCTCAAGGAGCGCGAGGCGACCGACATCGTGGTCTTCGGCGGCGGCATCATCCCGGACGCCGACCTGCCCGAGCTGGAGCAGCTGGGCGTAGCCAAGATCTTCACGCCGGGCGCGACCACACAGTCCATCGTGGACTGGGTACGCGCGAACGTCGGCGAGCCCGCCCACAGCTGAAGCGCATATAAACCGCTGAAGCGCATATAAAGGGAGGAGCCGGACGCACCCCTCACACGTCCGGCTCCTCATATGCACGACGCCCCGCCGCCACCCCTCGACCGACAGGGCATCGGCCGTTTTACCTTGTCAGAGCCACCCCTCAGCGCTCCGACATCCACTTCAACGACGCCCCGAACCCCCGGTTACGCGGCCGGTCAAAAAAGATTTGCCCGGGTATCCGGCTTTCGGCCGTCCGGGTAGCCACCGAACGCCGTTCGGGAGGCCGCGGCTGCGACACGCCGGGCATCGCGGGCGCCGCCGGACCGCTATCCTCGGCCGCCATGACTCACCCTCTCGACTCCGCATCCGGCCGCGTCGAGCACCCTCGCGTTCTCACCGCCGCCCCCGCCGGCCTGCCCGTGGCCGTACGCCTTTCGCTGCTGAGATACCTGCTCGGCAGCCGGCGCAGTGAACTGGTCCTGACCGTTCTGGCCGGCGGCGGCCTGCTCGCCGGCGGCATCGCATTCCTCTTCTTCTCACCGGACACGGTCGATTCCGACCGCTACGGCGCGCTCGACTCACGCCTGCTCGGTCTGGTGTGCCTGGCGATCGCCCTGTTCCTCCTGTTCGGCCTACCGATCGGTGCCAAGCGCCAGTTGAAGGACGGCTTCTCGGCCGGCGCCGACCACACCGGCGTCTACCTGCGCCCGATGCTGGACAAGAACCGGGTCCTCTTCATCCCGTGGTCCGGCGTCGAGCAGATCCGGGTGGCGCGCTGGCACGGGCCGCAGCTCGTGGTGAAGCCGCGCGACACCGTCGTCGAGGGCCAGTTCGTCCTGCCCAGCCGCGGCGGACTGCAAAACCAAGCCGGCATTGCGATCGCCCAGCGCCGCCGCCTCTCCCGGCTCGGCACCAACATTCACGCGCCGATCCCGGGCGTCGACCGGGCCCGGCTGCTGAGCGACCTCCGCTACCAAGCCGGCGGGCGGGCGCCCGTCGACATGCAGTGAAGACATGCAGTGAAGACATGCAGTGAAATCGTGCACACTCGACGACCCGAACGCCGGTTGGGGAAAGTGACGAGCATTAGGCTGCGGGCTTAAGAAGGCCCGTTGTCGGTAACGGGCTCCCCAGACTGACGGAACGGGACGCTTAACGTGGACCTGTACGAGTACCAGGGGCGCGACGTCTTCGAGAAGCACGGCCTGCCCGTGCTCGGCGGCGGCGTCGCGACGACCCCTGATGAGGCCCGGACGATCGCCGAGCGCCTTGGTAAGAGCGTCGTCGTCAAGGCGCAGGTGAAGGTGGGCGGCCGCGGCAAGGCCGGCGGCGTCAAGCTGGCCGCCGACCCGGGCGAGGCGTACGACCGGGCCGCCGACATCCTCGGCATGGACATCAAGGGCCACACGGTCCACAAGGTCATGCTGGCCGAGACCGCGAACATCGCCGAGGAGTACTACTTCTCGTACCTGCTGGACCGGGCCAACCGGACGTTCCTGTGCATCGCCAGCGTCGCCGGCGGGATGGAGATCGAGCAGGTCGCGCACGAGGCGCCGGAGAAGGTCGTCAAGCGGCTGATCGACGCGACGGTCGGCGTGACGCCGGAGATCGCGCGCGAGATCGTCACCGCCGCCCGGTTCCCGGCCGACGTCGCCGACCAGGTCGCCGACATCGCGGTCCGGCTGTGGCAGACCTTCGTCGCCGAGGACGCGACCCTCGTCGAGGTCAACCCGCTGGCGAAAACGGCCGAGGGCCGGGTCCTGTGCCTGGACGCCAAGGTGACGCTGGACGAGAACGCCGGCTTCCGCCACCCCGACCACGAGGCGCTGGAGGACAAGTCGGCGGTCGACCCGCTGGAGCAGGCGGCCAAGGCCAAGGACCTCAACTACGTCAAGCTCGACGGCGAGGTCGGCATCATCGGCAACGGCGCGGGCCTGGTCATGTCCACGCTGGACGTGGTCGCGTACGCCGGCGAGGAGTTCGGCGGGGTCAAGCCGGCCAACTTCCTCGACATCGGCGGCGGCGCGAGCGCCGAGGTGATGGCGAACGGTCTGGAGATCGTCCTGTCCGACCCGTCCGTCAAGAGCGTCTTCGTCAACGTCTTCGGCGGCATCACCGCGTGCGACGCGGTCGCCAACGGCATCCTGCAGGCGCTGAAGCTGCTGGCCGAGCGCGGCGAGGCGGTCGCCAAGCCGCTCGTCGTCCGCCTGGACGGCAACAACGCCGAAGCCGGCCGAGCCATCCTGGACGGCGCCGGCAACCCGCTCGTGCAGCGGGTCGACACGATGGACGGCGCCGCCAAGCGCGCCGCCGAGCTCGCTGCAGTGGGGGCGTGACATGGCCATCTGGCTCACCAAGGACTCGAAGGTCATCGTGCAGGGCATGACCGGCTCCGAGGGTTCCAAGCACACCCGGCGCATGCTCAAGGCCGGCACGAACATCGTCGGCGGCGTCAACCCCCGCAAGGCCGGTACGACAGTGGACTTCGACGGTACCGAGGTTGCGGTCTTCGGAACCGTCGCCGAGGCGATGGAGAAGACCGGCGCCGACGTCACGGTCATCTTCGTACCGCCGGCGTTCACCAAGTCCGCCGTCATCGAGGCGATCGACGCCGGTATCCCGCTGGCCATCGTCATCACCGAGGGCGTACCGGTGCACGACTCGGCCGCGTTCTGGGCGTACAGCACCGCCAAGGGCGGCCAGACCCGGATCGTCGGCCCGAACTGCCCCGGCGTCGCGTCCCCGGGCGCCAGCAACGCCGGCATCATCCCGGCCGACATCAGCGCGGGCGGCCGCATCGGCCTGGTCAGCAAGTCCGGCACGCTGACCTACCAGATGATGTACGAGCTGTCCGACATCGGCTTCTCGACCTGCGTCGGCATCGGCGGCGACCCGATCATCGGCACCACGCACATCGACGCCCTCGCCGCGTTCCAGGACGACCCCGAGACCGACGCGATCGTGATGATCGGCGAGATCGGCGGCGACGCCGAGGAGCGGGCCGCCGAGTACATCAAGGCCCACGTCACCAAGCCGGTCATCGGCTACATCGCCGGCTTCACCGCCCCGCCCGGCAAGACCATGGGGCACGCGGGCGCGATCATCTCCGGCTCCTCCGGCACCGCCGAGGCCAAGAAGGTCGCCCTTGAGGCCGCGGGGGTCAAGGTGGGCAAGACGCCGTCGGAGACCGCGCGGCTCATGCGCGAGATCATGAGCAGTTAGTCGTACGCCGAACGGCCCGGACCTTCCCGCCAAGGAGGTCTGGGCCTTTTCGGTTCCGCCCCACCCGCGTTGATCATGAACCTATGGGGTCGGCACGCCGGCCCACGTCACCCCAAGTTCATGATCAACGCGGGTGGGCGGGACGTTAGTATCGGGTGCTGTTCCAGCTGCCGATGCCGCCGGCGCAGATGGCGATGATCGTGGTCACCAGCGCGATGGCGGTGATCGCGATGCCCAGCCAGAAGCCGACCTTGCCCAGGGTGTCGTCGGAGCCGGTCTTCTTGGCCTCGTTCATCGACATCCAGCCGAACAGGATGCCCAGCAGCGGGCAGCACACCACGGCGAAGACGATGCCCAGGATGCCGAACAGCTGCGTGTTGTTCTTCGCGGGCGGTGCGGCGTAACCCTGCGGTGGGCCGTACGCCCCCGGCGGCGCCGCGTACCCGCCCTCATAACCGGGCGGCGGTGCACCCGCGATGGGCGGCGGCGTCGCGGCCGAACCCGACACCGGTGGCGCCACCGGCTCCGGCGGCGTCTCCGGCGTTGGCGACTGGTAGCTCGCGCTCTCGTAGATCGATCCCGGGCCGCTGTCGGGCGGCGGCGGGCCCGAGCCGGTGGGCGGCTCGTAGGGCGGATTCTGGTCCGACATCGCCGACCTCCTAATTCCGGGCGGCCCAGTAGATGCCGCCGCCGATGGCGGCCACCACGCTCACGACGATCGCGGCGATGCCGAGGGCGGTGGACTTGCCGGCGGCCTTGGCGTCGCGAATAGCCAGGATGCCCAGGACCACGCCCGCGATGGGGCAGCAGATGAAGCCGATGACGATGCCGAGGACGCCGAATAGTGTGCTGCGATCCTGCTTGGCGGGGGTCACGGGCATCTGCGGCGGTGGCGGTGCGCTGTACGGTCCGGTCACGAGATCCTCCTCGTTGAACGTCGGGTAACCGACCTTGGACAGAGCGTAAACCGCCCAAATCGGGCGTGGGGCCTACTTCGTAGTTATCAGCAATCGAATGTGGAAAGGTATGCGCTGATGGCAGGCACCCCGGACGAAGACACGCTGGCCGCGGCGGAGGCAGCGCACCTCGCCCTCCGCGAGACGGTGAAGCTCGACCTGTCCGAGCCGGCCGGCCCGGCACGGCCACCTCGTCAAGGCGCGCGGGCGGCCGTCGCGGCCCGTCCGTCGAGCACCGTTCCGTGGCTGCGTACGGGCATCGCGGTCGCGGTCAATGCGATCCTGGCCGCGCTGACCGCCGTCGGCCCGCTGGCCGTACTCGTGGTGCTGGCCGTCGTCGTCGCACACGGGGAGCCCACCCCTGCCGTCACCGCCCGTTTCTCGCTCGCCGGCTGGCTGCTCAGCCTCGGCGTACCGCTGACGACGTCGTTCGGCACCCTCAGCTTGGCCCCGCTGGCCCTCGCCTGGCTCGCCTGCTGGCGCGTCATGCAAGGCGGCGTCAACACCACCCGGGCACTGCGCGCACAGGGCAGCCGGGATCCCCGCCGTGCGCTGATCGCCGGGGCGCTCTTCGGCATCGCGTACGCCGTCCTGGCCGGCCTGGCGGGCTGGTTCGTGGACAGCGAAGCGATCGAGGTCGCACCACGCCGGGCGGCATTACACGGCTTCGTGGTCGGATTCGTGTTCGCCACACTCGGCGCGATCCGGGCCACCGATGCGATTCGTGTGCTCGCTCGCGGCGTACCCACAGTGGTGCGAGATGCGACGCGGACCGGAAGCGTGGCCGCGCTGCTGATGGTCGCGGCGGGCGGGGCGGTCACGGGCCTGGCGGTGGTGTTGCGCGCGAGCGAGGCGAGCAGCTCGCTGACCGCGTATCCGGGCGTGGCGGGGCATGCCGGTGCAACGCTGGTGAGCCTGGCGCTGGCGCCGAACATGGCCGTCTGGGGCGCGGCTTACCTGCTGGGACCGGGCATCACCTTCGGGCCGGACACGCTTATCCGCGCGTCGGGAGTAGCCGTCGGAAAGCTGCCCGTGCTGCCGGCCTTCGTGGCCATGCCGGACGACGCCCTGCACGGCATCGCCAACGCCTTGCTGGGATTGCCGCTCGTCGCCGGGATCACGGCAGGCTGGCTGCTGACGCGCCGGCGGCTGCGTCCCCACAACGGTGTGATTCCGCCGGTGCGGTGGGGGCATCTGCTGACCGGCTCGATTCTGGCCGGCCCGATCGCGGGCGCGCTGATCGCACTGGCCTGCTTCGCCGCCCGAGGCGACCTGACCGGTGTGCTCAGCGGCGCGGGCCAGGTGGGGCCGGCGCCCGTCGCGGTCGGTGTGATCGCGATGGGCGTGACCGCTCTCGGCTGCCTCATCGGCTCGCTGGGCACCGGGCCGCTCTACCGCGAGGACGGCGGGCAACCCCGTTGAGGAGCCGCCCGCCGTCACTCGTTGATCAGCGGGATACCTGGTACGCGATACCGACGATGATGCTCAGCGCGGCGACGACGTAGCCCACGATGGCCAGCGTGGCCGGCTTGCCGTTCTTGTTCGCCTGAAGGTGCGACAGCACGGCGAAGAGGATGCCGAGCGGCGTGCAGCACAACGACAGCACGATGCCGAGGATGCCGAACAGCTGCGTGTTGTCCTTCGCGGCCGGGGCCGGCTGCGGGACCACGGGGGGTTGGGTCATGAGGGGTTCTCTCCTTCGATCGCACCCACATCACGTGGGACAGGCGGGATTGTAGCCACGCCGTGCGACACATGTGATCCCTGTGACGGCTGTGACGAGCCGCGAGTCTCTCATATACAGCACGAGTCCGCCTCGTGACGCCGAGGCGGACCCGCCGTTTCGTCAGTAGTTGTCGACGAACTGGTCATGCAGGTTGTCATTCCAATGGGTGGTGAAGCTGCACAACGCGCCCAGCAAGGCGATGGCGCCCAGAACGATGCCGAGCCAGCCCAGCCAGACCATGCTCGCCTTGTGCTGCTTGATCCGCCGGAGGTGGAGGATGCCCAGGATCACCGCCGGGATGCCGCCCAGGAACGGTGCGCCGTCAAGGAACCAGCAGCAGCAACAGCCGGTTCCGATGATGCCGAACAGTACGGCCAGCCAGCCGAGCAGGTTGTTATTGCCACCCATCCGGCCATACATCGAGTCCTTGGTCGTCGTGGGCGGCGGCGCGGCCGGCGGTGGATAGGTCGCCGGTGGATAAGTCGGCGTCGACGGCGGCGATGGCGGCGTGGCAGCGCCACCGGTCGGCGGCAGGGGCGGCGGCGCCGGGGTCGACACCGGCGGTGTCATCGGCGGTACCGGTGGCACCGACGCCGGCGGCTGCGGCATCGAGGCCCTCACCGGCGGCTCGGGTGCGGCCATCGGATCCGATGGCCGGGGTTCGGACGGGTCGGACGAGGTCACGGCTACTCCCTGATCGACGCTTTTGTACGATTTGCCCAAACATAGGGCATACGTTGAGCTGGGTCCGTGAAAACGCAGATCCTGAGGCCAGATAGGGTGCACCGGTGACCACTCGCCGAGCGTCGACCGCATCCGGCAAGAGCGGCCTCCTGCGCTCGACGGAACCTGAACCAGCCGGCCGGGCGACAATCCACCCGGCAAGAGCCGTCGTGCTCGTTTCCGGCTCCGGATCCAACCTTCAGGCTCTGATCGACGCGAGCGCGAACCCGGCGTACGGCGTGAAGGTTGTCGCCGTGGGAGCGGATCGCGAGGGCATCGCGGGCCTGGACCGCGCGCAGGCCGCGGAAATACCGACCTTCGTGCACAAGCTGAGCGACTACCCGGACCGGCCGGCGTGGGACCGCGCCCTGACCGAGTCCGTGGCCGCCTACGAGCCGGACCTCGTGGTGAGCGCCGGTTTTCTCAAACTGGCCGGCGAGGCGTTCCTGAAACGCTTCGGCGGTCGTTATGTGAACACCCACAACGCTTTGCTGCCCGCGTTCCCGGGCATCCACGGGCCTCGCGACGCGCTCGCCTACGGCGTGAAGATCACCGGAGCCACGCTGTTCGTGGTGGACGAGGGCATCGACAGCGGGCAGATCATCGCGCAGGTGGCCGTGCCCGTGCTCGACGACGACACCGAGGCGGCCCTCACCGAGCGGATCAAGGAAGCCGAGCGGGCACAGCTGGTGGAGTACGTCGGGCGCATGGCCCGTAACGGTTGGACCATCTCCGGACGAAAGGTGACAGTCGGGTGAGCAGTAGCACCGCTCAGGAGGAGCGCAAGCCGATCAAGCGGGCGCTGATCAGCGTCTGGTACAAGGACGGCCTGGAGCAACTGGCCCGTGCCCTGCGCGACGCGGGCGTGGAGATCGTCGCGACCGGCAGCACCGCGCAATTCCTGGAGACGGTCGGCCCGCCGGTCAAGCGGGTCGAAGAGCTGACCGGCTTCGGTGAGAGCCTCGACGGCCGGGTCAAGACTCTGCATCCGGCCGTGCATGCGGCCCTGCTCGCGGACGTGGCCAACCCCGACCACGTACGCCAGCTCCAAGCGCTCGACATCGAGCCGTTCGACCTGCTGATCTCCAACCTCTACCCGTTCCAGCAGACGGTGGCGTCGGGGGCATCCGTTGAGGAGTGCATCGAGAAGATCGACATCGGCGGGCCGGCGATGGTCCGCGCCGCCGCCAAGAACCACGGCAGCGTCGCCGTCGTCATCACGCCCACCGACTACGGCGTCGTCCACAACGCCTTGCGGCTCGGCGGTTTCACGCTCAGCGACCGGCGCGCCATGGCCGCGCGGGCGTACGCCGAGATCGCCGACTACGACCTGGCGATCGCTCAGTGGACCGCAGCCAACCTGGTTCCGTTGGAGGACACCGCACCGGGCGCGGAGTGCTGGCCCGAGTTCGCCGGTGTCACCGGGTGGCGCAAGTCGGCGCTGCGCTACGGCGAGAATCCGCACCAGGCCGCCGCGCTCTACATCGACCCGCACGCCGAGCCTGGCCTGGCCCGGGCCGAGCAGCTCGGCGGCAAGGAGATGTCGTACAACAACTACGTCGACGCCGATGCGGCCTGGGCCGCGTGCAACGCGTACGACGGGGTGGCGTGTGTCGCCATCATCAAGCACAACAACCCCTGCGGCATCGCCATCTCGACCGTCTCCGTCGCCGACGCGCACCGCAAGGCGCATGCCTGCGACCCGGTGTCCGCGTACGGCGGCGTCATCGCCGTCAACACGACGGTCACCGGTGAGATGGCCCGCCAGCTCGACGGCGTCTTCACGGAAGTGATCGTCGCGCCGGCGTACGACGATGAGGCCGAAGAAATCCTCACGGCCAAGAAGAATCTGCGCGTACTCGTGGCTCCGCCGTTCAACCCGACCAGCGTGGAGCTGCGGCAGGTATCCGGCGGCTTCCTGGCGCAGACCCGCGACACCATGCATGCCGACGGCGACGACGTGGCCAACTGGCGGCTCGCCGCCGGTGCACCGGCGACCCCCGAGCAGCTCGACGACCTTGAGTTCGCCTGGGGCGCGGTCAAGTACGCCAAGAGCAACGCGATCCTGCTGGCCCGCGACGGCGCGGCGGTCGGGATCGGCATGGGCCAGGTCAACCGGGTCGACTCCTGCCGCCTCGCGATCAGCCGGGCGAACACCTTGGCCGGTCCCGATTCCGAGCCGGCCGAGCGGGCGCGAGGTGCGGTCGCCGCATCGGATGCGTACTTTCCCTTCGCCGACGGGCTTCAGCTGCTCATCGACGCGGGCGTCACCGCCGTGGTGCAGCCGGGCGGCTCCATCCGCGACGAGCAGTCGATCGAGGCGGCCAAGGCGGCCGGCATCACGATGTACTTCACCGGATCGCGCCACTTCTGGCACTGACCCGGCCGCCCCGCGGCTTTCCCGCGGTTTCGCGCAAGATCCCGGTGGGCCCCCGCAAGATCCGGTCGGCGGCGCCCAGCGCAAGATCCGGTCGGCGGTGCAAGATCCCGGGAGCGCCTACGCGACCACGTGGCGTTGTTCGGCGAAGTGACACGCGGACGGGTGGTTGTCCGCGGCCGGCCGCAGGATCAGCGGCGGCTCCTCGATCGCACACTTCTCCTGCGCCTTCCAGCACCGCGTCCGGAACCGGCAGCCCGACGGCGGGTTGGCCGGCGACGGCACATCACCCTCCAGGCGGATGACGTCGCGGTGGGCGCGGGCGTCCGGATCCGGCATCGGCACCGCGGACAGCAGCGCCTGCGTGTACGGGTGCGTCGGCCGCGAGTAGATCTCGTCCTCGGTGCCGACCTCCACCAGCTTGCCCAGGTACATCACGCCGACCCGGTCGGAGATGTGGCGTACGACCGACAGATCGTGCGCGATGAAGATGTAGGACAGCCGGAACTCGTCCTGCAGCTTCTCCAGCAGGTTGATGACCTGCGCCTGGATCGACACGTCCAGCGCCGAGACCGGCTCGTCGCAGACGATCACCTCGGGGCGCAAGGCCAGCGCGCGGGCGATGCCGATGCGCTGCCGCTGGCCGCCGGAGAACTGGTGTGGGTACCGGTTGATGTGCTCGGGGTTGAGACCGACCAGCTCCAGCAGCTCCTGTACGCGGCGCTGCCGGTCGCCCTTCGGCGCCACCTCGGTGTGGATCTCGTACGGCTCACCGATGATGTCGCCGACGGTCATGCGCGGGTTGAGCGACGTGTACGGGTCCTGCATGACCATCTGCACGTTGCGGCGCAGCTTACGCAGCTCGGCCCCGCTCATCTTGAAGATGTCGCGGCCGTTGAGCTTGGCCCGCCCGGCGGTCGGCGTCTCCAGCCGCATGAGCAGCTTGGCCAGCGTCGACTTGCCGCAGCCGGACTCGCCCACGATGCCCAGCGTCTCGCCCCTGTGCAGCTCGAAGGAGACGCCGTCGACGGCCTTCACCTCGCCGATCTGCCTTTTGAACATGATGCCCTGGCGGATCGGGAAGTGCTTGACCAGGTTCTCGACCTGAAGGATGGTCTCAGATGCGGCCATCGAGCAGCTCCTTGGCGAAGTGGCAGGCGCTGGTGCGCTCCATCCCCAGCTCCAGCAGCGGGGGCGTGGTGGTCACGCAGATCTCCTGGGCGTACTTGCAGCGCGGATGGAACGCGCAGCCCGACGGCGGCCGCATCAGGTTCGGCGGCAGGCCCTTGATCGTGGCCAGCGCCGTGCCCTTGTCGTCCAGGCGCGGGATCGATTCGAGCAGGCCCTTGGAGTACGGGTGCGCCGGATTCTTGTACAGCGAGTGCACGTCGGCGTGCTCGACGATGCGGCCGGCGTACATGACGGCGATGCGGTCGGCCACGTCGGCCACGACGCCCAGGTCATGGGTGATCAGGATCATGCCCATGTTCAGGTCGCGGCGCAGCTCGGCGAGCAGGTCCATGATCTGGGCCTGCACGGTCACGTCCAGCGCCGTCGTGGGCTCGTCCGCGATCAGCACCTTCGGGTCCATGGCCAGGGCCATCGCGATCATCACGCGCTGGCGCATGCCGCCGGAGAACTGGTGCGGATAGTCCTTCACTCGCGTACGCGCGCCCGGGATCTTGACCTGCTCCATCAGCTCGACGGCCTTCTTGGTGGCGTCGGCCTTGCTCATGCCGAGGCGCCGGCGCAGCGTTTCGGCGATCTGGTGGCCGACGGTGAAGACCGGGTTGAGCGCCGACAGCGCGTCCTGGAAGATCATCGCGATCTCCGCGCCGCGGATCTTGCGCCGCTCGTCCTTCGGCATCTTCAGCAGATCCTGGCCCTTGTACAGGATCCGGCCACTGGCGATCTTGCCGGGTGGTATGTCGAGGATGCCCATGATCGCCTGCGCCGTCACCGACTTGCCGGAGCCGGACTCGCCGAGCACCGCCAGCGTCTCACCGGCGTCGAGATAGTAGGAGACACCGTTGATGACCTTCGCGACACCGTCGCGGGTGTGGAACTCGACGAAGAGGTTGTCAACCTCAAGCAGGTGGTGGTCAGTCATCGGTCACCGCATCTTCGGGTCGAAGGCTTCCCGGATCGCATCGCCCAGCATGATGAAGGCGAGCACGGTCAGGGCTAGGAACACGGACGGTACGACCAGCGGCACCACGTCCTCGCGCATGTGGTTACGGGCATCGGAGATGTCCAGACCCCACGAGATGCTCGGCGGCAGCAGGCCGACGCCGAGGAAGGACAGCGTCGCTTCGGCCGCGATGAACGCGCCCAGCGCGATCGTGATGATCACGAGGAACGGGGCCAGGACGTTCGGCAGGATGTGCCGCCACATGATGCGGCCGTTGTCAGCGCCGAGCATCCGGGCGGCCGCGACGTAGTCCTGCTGCTTGGCGGTGATCACCGATGAGCGTACGACCCGGGCTGCCGTGGTCCACCCGAAGAAGCCGAGTACGCCGACGAGCGCGGCGATCCGGATCCACTCGTTGTCCTTGGGCAGGTTCTTCATCAGGACGACGGCGCCCAGGATCAGCGGGATCGCCAGGGCGACGTCGATGATCCGCGAGATCACCGCGTCGATCGAGCCGCCGAAGTAGCCGGCCGTCATGCCGATGAACATGGCCAGGATCCCGGCGAGCAAGGCCGCTCCCGCCCCGATCATCAGCGAGTTGCGCGCACCGTAAACGGCGTGCGCCCAGACGTTGCAGCCCTGGAAGTTGTAGCCGAACGGTGCTCCGGACTCGGGCGCACCCATCTGATTGGACAGCTGGCAGGCCCTCGGGTCGGCGCTGGTGAACAGCGAGGGCCACACCGCCATCACGAGGACGACCAGCGCGATGGCCAGCGCGATCCAGAAAAGCGGGTTGCGGCGCAGCTCGCGCCAGGCGTCCGCGGCCGCGCTGCGGACCTTGGCCTGCTCCATCGTCTTCGGCTGGTTGGGTGCGTCGTTCTCGCCGGCCGGACCGTTCGTCGCCGAGTGCAGCTCGGAGGCGGCCACGGTCTCAAAGTCACTCATAGCGAATCCTCGGGTCCAGAACGGCGTAGAGCACGTCGACGATGAGATTGGCGGCGATGTAGACGACCACCAGGAAGCTCACCAGCGTGACGACCGTCGGGCCGTCCTCAAGGTGGATTGCCTTGTAGAGCTGGCCTCCGATGCCGGGCACGTTGAACACGCCCTCGGTCACGATCGCGCCGCCCATGAGGTTGCCCAGCTCGACGCCGAGGAAGGTGACGATCGGGATAAGCGAGTTGCGCAGGACGTGTACGCCCACCACGCGGCCGCGCTTGAGCCCCTTGGAGGTGGCCGTACGCACATAGTCGGCGCGCAGGTTGTCACCGAAGGAGGCGCGCGTCAACCGCATCGCCGTGGCTAGTGATAGGGCTCCGAGTACTAAGCCGGGTAAGACGAGGGACCACCACGGCTCCTCCGGCCGGTAGATGACCGGGAAGATCTTCCATTTGATGCCGAACAGATACTGCGCCAGCGGCGCGAGCACGATGGTCGGGATGCCGATCACGATCAGCGTCAGGACGAGGGTCGAGCCGTCGAAGATGCCGCCGCGGCGCAGCGCCGCGACGATGCCGGCGGTTACACCGACGACGATCGTGAAGATGAGGGCGATCAAGGCGATGCGAGCGGTGAGGGTGAACGCCCGGCCGACCGTGTCGAAGATGTCCTGCCCGTTGAACGTCTTCAGGATGCCCGTGAAGAAGTCCTTGAGGAAGTACAGGTACCGGACGAAGAAGTTCTCGTCGAGGTGGAACTGCTCCGTCAGCTGCGCCCGCTGGATGGGGTTGACCGGCTTCTCACCGGCCAGCGCCTGGATCGGGTCGGTCGATCCGGCGAACATCAGGGCGTACACGATGAACGTGGCCCCGAAGAAGGTCAGCACACCTTGGAGCAGGCGCCGCACGATGTAGCGGAACATGAGTCAAGTCTCTCCGGATGTGGGAGGGTCCGGGGCGTTTCCCCCAAATAGGGTTAGGCCCCGCAGCGCGGCTGGTAGGCCCCGTTGCGCGGCGCCCCAAGGGCACCGGACACAGGCCGGTGGCGCCGCCGGCTCCGGACGAGCCGGCGACGCCACCGTGCGATCTGCTAGATCAAGATACCGGGGTTCAGCCGCCGATGTACTCGATCTTCGTGAGGTCGACGCGGTTGAACAGGTCGATCTCGACGTTCTTGACCTTCTCGGAGATGCCGAAGTTGTTCTGGCCGTAGCGCAGCGGCATCACCGGCAGGTCCTTGGCCAGGAGGTCCTCGGCCTGCTGCCACTTGGCGATGGCCTCGTCGGAGGTCTTGGCCTCACGGCCCTCCTGGACCAGCTTGTCGAACTGCGGGTTGCTGTAGCCGTAGTAGTTCGACGAGCCGTTGGTGGAGTACAGCGGGCCGAGGTAGTTCTCCATCGACGGGTAGTCCATGACCCAGCCCATGCGGAAGGTGCCGACCGACTCCTTCTTCTTGACCTTGGTCAGCAGGTCGGCGAACTTCGCCTCGGGCTGGCCGACGCACTCGACGCCCAGGTTGGTCTTGAGCTGGTTGCAGGTCGCGTCGACCCAGTCCTTGTGGCCACCGTCGGCGTTGTAG
>Ga0114129_10000505_pt1 | contig 47605 bp, 40 predicted proteins | sample RhiMetdeltSRZDD1_FD_80071 | JGI IMG/M metagenome (GOLD analysis project Ga0114129, IMG submission 80071) | Populus rhizosphere microbial communities from Tennessee, USA - Rhizosphere MetaG P. deltoides SRZDD1 (version 2) (version 2) | ecosystem: Host-associated > Plants > Roots > Rhizosphere >...
AATGCGACAGCGTTCCTTGAACGCGTTCTTCGCCGTTCTGTTCGCGGTGGCGGCAGCGGCGCACGCGATCGTCAACAACTCCGACGGCCGTGGTCCTGCGACGGGCATCGCGGACGGCTACGCAATCGTCATCCTCTCCGATCCGCCTCTCGCCGACTGGCCCGGCGTGGCGCGGCAGAAGAACGGCAAGATCGACTTCAACAACGGCGCGAACGGCCGGTACCAGGCGGCGCTCTCGCATGCGCGCAACGACTTCAAGCAGTGGCTCCAGGCCACGAATTCGCCGGCGCAGGTGCTGCGCGAGTACGACACCGTGCTGAACGGCTTCGGCGTGAAGCTGAACGGCGCCTCCTTCGACTCGCTGCGCGCCGCCCCCGGAGTGGCGTCGGTCGAGCCCAGCTTCACCTACGCGCCGGCGATGAACCGGTCCGTCGGCGTCATCAACGCAGCGGCCGCGTGGAACGCCCTCGGCGGCGTGGGGAACGCCGGCGCCGGGATCAAGGTGGGCGTGATCGACACCGGCATCGACCAGACGCACCCCTTCCTGACGGACAACTCGCTCAACCCGCCGGCCGGGTTCCCCAAGTTCGATCCCGGCAACCAGCAGTTCACCAGCAAGAAGGTGATCGTCGCGCGCGTCTACTTCACGCCGAACGACGGGAAGGGCTTCACCGCCCAGGCGATCCAGGACCACGGCACGCACGTGTCGGGTACCATCGCCGGCGTGAACGGCACGATCGCTCCGGCGCACGGGAACACTCCGGCCATCAGCGGCCTCACCGGCGTCGCCCCCAAGGCGTTCCTCGGCAACTACAACGTCTTCCCAGGCAACCTGGAGAACGCCACCTCGCACGACATCGCGCAGGCCATCGACGACGCGGTGAAGGACGGAATGGACGTCATCAATATGAGCCTGGGCGGCGGGATCAAGGGGTTCCAGGACCAGTTGACGGTGGCCGCCAACCGAGCGGCGCACGCGGGCGTGGTCGTCGCAATCGCCGCCGGCAACTCGGGTCCTGGCGTCAATACGGTCGAGAGCCCCGGGCAGGCCGCCGACGCCATCACCGCTTGCGCATCGACGAACAAGCACTTCCTCGGCGTCGCGGTGAAGGTCGGAGCGACGTCGTTCGGCGGCGCCGTCGGTGACTTCAATCCCTTCACTCCGGCCGTCTCGGCCCAGCTGGCGAACTGGAACAACACCGCCGCAGGAGCCGGCGCCGGTGCGGCGACCCAGGCTTGCACGGCGATCCCCGCCGGCACGCACGCGGGCAAGATCGTCATCATCGACCGCGGCGCCTGCACGTTCTCGACGAAGATCCAGAACGCGCAGAACGCCGGCGCGGTCGGCGTGCTCATGGTGAACAACGCGGCGGGCGATCCGATCGCGATGGGATTCGACGCGACGTTCGCGACGCAGCCGACGATCGCGGCGGTGATGCTCGGCCAGAGCGATCGCGCGGCCATCCGCGCCGCCGCCCCGGCGACCGCCAGCGCCGACGGCACGGTCTTCTCCGAGTTCGTCACGAACAACGAGAACTTCCTCGCCAGCTTCTCGAGCCGCGGACCGGCGAACCTGCTCGACATCAAGCCCGACGTGTGCGCTCCCGGCGTGAACGTGTACTCGTCGATTCCGCACAACGGGTTCGCCATGTTCCAGGGGACCAGCATGGCCACCCCGCACGTGGCCGGCGCGTCGGCGCTCTTGCGTCAGCTCCATCCCGATTGGACGCCCGCGCAGGTGAAGGGCGCGCTTGTCGGAACGGCAGTCCGCGACCCGAAGCTCAGGACCACGAACCCGCAGAACATCGGCGGCGGCGTCATCAACCTGGCGGCGGCGAGCTCGACGCCGGCGGTGCTCGAGCCGGCGACGCTCTCGTTCCGCAAGATCGAGCCCGAGTCGGGGCAGTCGAAGACGATCTCCGTGACGGTGACGAATGTCGGCTCGACGAGCCAGACCTTCACGGCGAGCACCGTGATCAACGGCACCGGCGTCGCTGCGTCCGTCGCGCCGGCCTCGGTGACGGTCGCCGCCGGCCAGTCGGCGACGTTGAACGTGACCCTCGACGCGGCGAAGAGCGCGGCGAGCGGCCAGTACTTCGGTCGGCTGAACGTGTCGAATGGCTCGACGACGGTCGCGGCGCCGCTCTGGGTGGCGATCCGCACCTTCACGGACGCGGGCCCGAACCAGTAGGCCTGCTTCGCTGATCCAGTAAAGGCCCCGGCCGCCGAGCGCGGTCGGGGCCTTTTTATTGCCGAAGTGAAACGAGCCCTGGCGCGGCGACCCCGATTTTTCACCGATCTTGCGGGCAGTTAAAGCTGCCCACGCAATTCCCGCAACCGGACACTTGTCATGACCCCGTAGGTGCCGGTAGCTTGCCCGCCCACTTCACGTCCGGGGGGGCGCATTGTACCCACTACAGGAACAGCTCCTGCGCCTGGTCGAGCACGCGCTGCTCGGACCGAGGACCGGCTACTTTTCCTCAACGACAGCGCACGCTTGACCGTACTCCGGACAGCCGCATAGCTTCCGCGCCCTGCCTTTTCCCTCAACCGCCGGAAACAGAGGATTTTTCGTGTCTCCATCAACGTTCCGAACCGTCCTTGCCGCGGCGCTGTCCGTCCCCGCGGTTGCCATCGCCCAACATCTCCCTGCTCCGGACGTGAGCGCCCTCGCGGTGCCCGCCGACCAGGAAACCTCGCCCGGAGGGCGCATCGCGCCGCAGCTGCTCGGCGCGAAGGGCCAGGTCCAGGTCTGGGTGCAGCTCGACGGCGAGTCCCTCGCCACGGCCAGCGCCAATGCGAAGAGCGCCGGGCTGCCGCTCACTCGCGACGCACAGCGCGCGATCCTCGACGAGCTGCGCGGGAAGCACGACGACCTGTCGTCCACCGCGGCATCGCTCGGCGGCCGCGAGCTGGGGCGCGTGAGCAAGTCGCACAACGCCGTCGCGTTCCAGATCGATGCTGCCCAGGTGACGGCGCTGGCGGCGCAGCCGGGCGTCGTGACGGTGAGGCCCGTCGTCGACTACGCCGTAGCGCTGTCCGAGACGGTCCCGTACATCGGGGCGTCCGCGGTGCAGAACCTGGGCCTGACGGGGAAGGGCGTGCGCGTCGCGGTGCTCGACTCGGGCATCGACTACACGCATCGCAACTTGAAGGGCAGCGGGACCGCGGCGGACTACACCGCCGCGTACGGCACCTCGCTGGACGACAAGCGCAACCAGACGGTGGACCCCAAGCTGTTCCCCACGGACAAAGTCGTGGGCGGCTTCGACTTCGTCGGCGAGCACTGGCCGCGGGCGGACGCCGCGTGCGGCAAGGACGCCAGCGGCAACAACCTCGTCTGCCTCCGGCCCGATCCGAACCCGATCGCCTGCGGCGGCGTCGGCGGGTGCGACGGCACGCACGGGACGCACGTGGCGGACATCATCGGCGGTCTCAGCCGGGACGGCGCGCACAAGGGAGTCGCGCCTGGCGCGCAGCTCTACGCGGCCAAGGTGTGCAGCTCGGTGTCTTCCTCGTGCAGCGGCGTCGCGCTGCTGCAGGCGATGGACTTCGCTCTCGATCCGAACGGTGACGGCGATCTCTCGGACGCGGTCGACGTCATCAACATGTCCCTCGGCTCGAACTACGGACAGAAGGAAGACGACCTGACGCAGGCGTCGGAGAACGCCGTGCGCCTCGGCGTCGTGGTCGTGACGGCAGCCGGCAACGCCGCGGACAAGCCGTACATCGTCAGCTCGCCGAGCATCGGGCCCGGTGTCATCAGCGTGGCGCAGACGCAGGTGCCGAGCGCGAAGTTCTTCCCGCTCGTCGTCAACTCTCCCGCCGCCATCGCCGGCCGCTACAACAACACCGCGACCGTCGACTGGGCGCCGGTCGGCAACGGATTCACGGGTGACGTGGCGATCGTCGGCCGCGGCTGCCCGGCCGGCTCGGTCCCCGGCACCAGCGCCGAAGACAAGTATGCCGCCGATCCGAAGGGCAAGGTTGCTTTGATCGACCGCGGCGCTTGCTCGGTCAGCCTGAAGGTCGACCGAGCCGCGAAGGCGGGAGCGATCGGGGTCCTCATCGGACTGGTCGCGCCGGGAGGCGCGGTGAGCTTCTCCTTCGGTGGCGGCACGCAGATGGTGCCGACGCTGGTGATCATCCAGGCCGACGCGACAACCATCAAGAAGGCCGCACAGCCGGTCAACGTCACCGTGCACGACTCGTCGCCGCTGGTGAAGAGCCTGGCCAGCACGTCGGCACGAGGTCCGAGCATCAGCTACCAGACGATCAAGCCGGAGATCGGCGCGCCGGGCGCGTCGGTGTCGGCGGTCGCCGGCAGCGGTACCGGCGAGGCGGCGTTCGGCGGCACCTCGGGCGCCACGCCGATGGTGGCCGGCTCGGCGGCGCTGCTGCTCGAGGCCTTCAAGGGAGCCACGCCCGCGGAGATCAAGGCGCGGCTGATGAACAATACCGAGACGCAGATCTTCACCGCGCAGAACCTGTTCGGGACCCAGCTCGCGCCCGCGACGCGCATCGGCGCCGGCGAGGTGCGGGTGGACCGCGCGCTCGCCGCGAAGACGCTCGCCTTCGTGGCCGAGGACGAGAGCGCGGCGATCTCGTTCGGGTTCGCGGCCATCTCGTCGCGGCAGGAGTTCCGCAAGAAGGTGCAGGTCTTCAACGCGGCGAATACGGCGCGCACCTACTCGGTCGCCTTCAGCTTCCGCGATCCGACGAACGCGGGTGTCGCGGCGGTGAGCGCGAAGGTGCCGTCGACGATCAAGGTGCCCGCGCGTGGCGTGAGCGAGCTCGACGTGCGGATCACGGTCGACCCGACCAAGCTGCAAGGCTGGACGCTGAACGGCGGCTCGCAGGGCGGCAACGGGCAGCTCCTGACGCAGCTCGAGCTGGACGGTCACGTCACGCTCGCGGACAAGCTGGACACCGTCAGCTTGCCGTGGTCGCTGCTCGCCCATCGCGCCGCGGACGTGCGGATCGACGACGAGGACGAAGTGCAGCTGAGCGGCACGCAGAGCGCGAGCCTGACGCTGGAGAACAAGGGCGCCGCCGCGGGCCGCGTCGAGGTGTTCGCCTGGACCGGCAGCAGCAAGAAGATCGCCAAGCGCTTCCTGCCGAACCCGGGTGACAACTTCGCCGTCGTCGACCTCGGCCAGGTCGGCGTGCGCGGCGCGGGCACGGGAGCCAGCGCGGTGGTGCAGTTCGGGATCAATACGTTCGGAAAGCGGGCGCACCCGAACTACCCGGCGGAGTTCGACATCGCGATCGACGCCGACCGCGACGGGAACACCGACTTCGTCCTGTTCACCGCGGAGAACGGCGGGTTCGGAGCCTCCGGGCAGAACCTGGTCTTCGTGGCCGACGTGCGCGCCCGTCCTGCGGGGGCGCCGGCGGCGGGTCCTGCGAGCGCGTTCTTCTTCACCGACGCGGATCTCGATTCCGGACGCGTGATCATGACGGCGCCGCTGGCAGCGCTGGCGCCGACGACCGTCACGCTGACGAACGGGACCAAGGTGACGCTGCCTGGCCTGACGGCCACCGCGCCGTTCGACTTCTCGGTGTTTGCGTTCGACAACTACTTCACCGGGAACCTGACCGACTCCATCGAGAACATGACCTTCACGCTCGCCAGCCCGCGTTTCACCGGCAGCGGTGTCCCGACCACGGGCGTCCCGGCCGGCGGGACGGCGACCCTCACGGTCAGCGCGGTCGGAGGCGGCGACGCGGCGTCGCCCTCTCAGCAGGGCCTGCTGCTGCTGTACCGGGACGCCAGCCGGCGGGAGGCGCAGACGTTGCGCCTCGCTCCGGAGATCGAGCGCAACTAAAGCGGCGCGCAAAGCGCGTTGCGAACCGGGCGGCGCGGGTGGATCGACCACCCGCGCCGCCTCGCTTTTGCGTGCTACCCCGGTCGCTTGACTGGCGTCCGACCAGGCGTATGCTCCGCCGTCGCACACCTGCGTACATCGCGCAGCGGGTGCGCCCGGGGGAGGGCCCTTCATGTCCATGCGCCTGTTTTGCGCAGCAGCTCTGCTCGCTGCGATCTCGAAGCCGACCCTTGCTCAAGTGGACGCGGCACAGCGATTCGAGCTGGCCTCGCCCGACGAGCAGCCGATCCGCGAGGTGCCGCTCGCAGCCCAACCGATCACCGTCGTCCTGAAGATGGCGGGAGATCCGGTGGCAGTGGTGCGCAGCCGTGCACCCGGCAAGCGGATCTCCGAGTCGGAGCGCCGGTCGATCGCAGACTCGTTGCGCAGGCAGCAGGACGACCTCGAGCGCACGATCGAGGCGATGGGCGGCAGGGTGGACGCAAAGCTCCAGCACGCCATCAACGGCATCAAGGTGACCGCGACACCCGCACAGCTCGCCTCGATCGCGACCCTTCCCGGCGTGGTCGGGATCAAGCCAGTCCTGACCTACAAACCGGTGAACGCCGTGAGCGTCCCGTTCATCGGCGCGCCCGCGGTCTGGGGCGGCTCGCCGGCGTTCCATGGCGAAGGCATCAAGCTCGCCATCGTCGACACCGGGGCGGACTACACCCACGCGAACTTCGGCGGCCCGGGGACGATCGCGGCCTTCAACGCAGCGTTCGCCAACAGCACCAAGCCGGCGGACCCGAAGCTCTTCGGACCGAACGCTCCCAAGATCAAGGGAGGCACCGATCTCGTCGGGGACGATTACAACGCCAGCGCGACGCTCGCGGACGGTAGCCCGGACGTGGCCAAGCGGACCCCGCACCCGGACCCGAACCCGCTCGACTGCAACGGCCATGGCAGCCACGTCGCCGGCACCACCGCGGGCTTTGGCGAGACCGACGACGGCAAGACGTTCCACGGCCCCTACAATGCGAGCACGCCGAACGTGCGCTTCCGCATCGGACCGGGGGTCGCTCCGCTGGCAGACGTCTACGCGGTGCGCGTCTTCGGCTGCGCGGGATCGACCAACGTGGTCGTCGAGGCGATCGATTGGGCCGTCGCGAACGACATGGACATCATCAGCATGTCGCTCGGCGCCGACTTCGGTCCGTCCGACACCGCCGACGCCGAGGCCGCCACCCAGGCTGCCGAGGCGGGCGTGATCGTCGTCTCGGCGGCCGGCAATGCGGGGCAGAGCGTGTACTTCACGGGCTCGCCCGCAGCCGCCGACAAGACGCTTGCCGCGGCGGCGATGGACTCCACCCCGAGCTTCCCGGGCGCGAGAGTCACGCTGAACACCAGCAAGACGTTCACCGCCCTGAACAGCAACGGCAGGCCGACGCTGCCGACCGCGTCGCTGCCGATCCAGGTCCTCCGGACCGGCACGGCCGTTTCCCTCGGCTGCTCCGAGGCAGAGTACATGAACACGACCGACGGCAGCTCGAAAGTGGCGGGCAACGTGGTCGTCGCGCTTCGGGGCGTCTGCGCGCGCATCTACCGCGCGCAGGCTGCGTTTGCGCACGGTGCGGCCGGAGCGGCCCTGATCAACAACGCAGCAGGGTTGCCGCCCTTCGAGGGAGACATCTTCAGCTGCATCCCGGGAGCCACTCCCGACAACGCAAACGGGCGGCCCTGCGAGCAGCAAGTTCCCACGAACGGCAAGTGCGCGAACGGTGTCTTGACAGGGACCGGCGCGGCTGCGAGGTGCGTAGAGACGCCGGTGCTGGTGACGACCCCGTTCCTCGGAGTGGCAGGAGCGAGCGGTGGAAATACGGACGCGACGAACCTCATCGCGGCGACGAGCCTGACGCTCGCGCCTGCGACCCTCGCGAATCCGGGGTTCAGGCTCTTCGCCGGATTCACCTCGGGCGGTCCGCGCAACCTGGATAGCTTCCTCAAGCCGGACACGACGGCGCCCGGAGTGAGCATCCTGTCCACCGCGATCGGCACCGGTGACCACGGAGTGCGGCTCTCCGGGACGTCGATGGCGACGCCGCACGTCAGCGGAGTGGCGGCGCTCGCGCTGCAGTCGCATCCGACGTGGGATCCCGAAGACGTGCGGCTCGCGATCGCCAACACGTCCGATGCGTCGCAGCTGATCGGGTTCCAGGCGAAGCTGGGCGGGTCGGGTCTGGTGCAGCCGTTCGCGGCCACGCGCACGTCCGTCGTCGCGCGCGGCACGAGAGAAGCCGGCAACGTCAGCTTCGGCGTCCAGGAATTCTCGCGTGACTTCTCGGGCGACACGACGATCCGGCTTCGGAACCTCGGCTCCTCCACGCAGACGCTCGTCGCTTCCGTCGTCAAAGGCGCGAGCACGGCGACGCCGGCAACGTCGCTGAACTCCCCGCATTCCGTGAGCGTCTCGCCGTCGACGGTGACGCTGAAGAGAGGCGAGGGCGCGGAGGTGCGCGTCCGGCTCGACATCCCGGCCGGCACGGCGGGCGCAGCCGCCACCGCTTCGGGGCCGGCGGGCGCGGGAGGCTTCCGCCAGGCATCGGGATTGGTGACGTTCAGCCCCGCCACTGCCGGCGGGAACGGCGGCGCGCAGCTCTCCGTGCCGTACTTCCTCGTGGCACGCGCGCGGTCCGAAGTGCGGGCGAAGTTCGCCGAGGACGAGTTCGGGCCGGCACGGCCGAGCACCACGGCCGAGTTGCGCAACGATTCGCAGGCGGTGACCGGGACCGCTGACTTCTATGCGTGGGGCTTGCGCGGCAAGAACAAGAAGCTGTCGACGGCCGGCCTGCGCGCCGTCGGGGTGCAGTCGTTCGACGTGCCCGCCAATGCCCTTGGCCTCAAAGGAACAGATCCGGTCAAGGTGCTGATCTTCGCCGTGAACGTCTTCAACGCGTGGACGACGCCAGTGATCAACGAGTACGACATCCTGGTCGACGTGAACGGCGACGGAAAGTTCGACTTCGCCGTATTCAGCGTCGGACTCACCAGCGGCCGCGTTCGGGTCAACATCGTCGACTTGTCGAAGAGCCCGCCGGCAGCGGTGACGCAGACGGTGGTCTTCAATGCGACGGCGCCGACGAACGAATCGACCATCTTGATGCCGATCGTGGCCAAGGACGTCGGCATCACCGCGGCCAACCCGCGGTTCTCCTACGGCGCGCAGGGGTCCGACGGATTCACCGGCGACTTCGACTTCCTCGGTGAGAATGCGGACGGGACGGTTGCGGCGAACGCCGGCAGGTTCAACGCGTTCAGCAGCGCCGTCAGCACCGGGGCGTTCGCGACGCTCGCGCCGCGCGCGCGCATCTCGGTGCCGCTGACGATCAATGCGGCCGAGTTCGCTGCGACGCCTGCTCTGGGCGTCATGGTCGTGGGGATGGAGAACTTCTCCGGGAAGGCCGAGGCCAGCCTGCTGCGCTTCGAGCGTGGAGAAGACGACGAAGACTAGTTCGACCACCAGGTCGTAGTCGCGGCGGCGCGGGGATTCGTCCTCGCGCCGCTCGCGTTTGTGGTCAGGCGCGGCAGTTCAGGACGATCTTCCCCATCTGCTCCGACTGGGCCATGCGGCGGTCCGCGTCGGCGGCCTGGGAGAGCGGGAAGACGTGATCGACGATGGGCTTCACGCGCTCGCGCGCGACGAGCTTCAACATGGCGCGGAATTCCTCGTCGGTGCCCATCGTCGAGCCGCGGATGTCGATCTGCTTGAAGAAGACGCGCGTCAGCTCCAGCTTGTCGACCGGCCCGCGTGTCGCTCCGTACGTGACGATCCGTCCGCCTGGCGCGACTGCGTTGACGAGCGTGCCGAAATCGGCCCCGCCGGCGCTGTCGATCACCAGCACGGGCGGGCGCCCCGCCTGCTGCGCCAGCTCCTTCTCCCATCCTTTCTGCTTGTAGGAGACGGCCGCAATCGCGCCGATTCCGCGGGCGCGCTGCAGCTTCTCCTCGCTGCCGCTGGTGACCGAGACCTGCGCTCCCAGCGCCTGCGCGAGCTGCATCGCGACCGTGGCCACGCCGCCGCCGATCCCCGTGATCAAGACATGGTCGCCGCGCTTCACCTCCCCGCGCGTCACCAGCGCCCGGTACGCCGTCACGCCTGCCAGCGGCAGGGCGGCGGCCTCCGGCCAGCTCAGGTGCTCCGGCATCGGCTCCAGCCGATCGAGGGGCAGCGCGATCTTCTCGGCGAACGTCCCCGGCCGCGGCATGCCGCGGATGAGGAAGGTCTTCATGTCCTGCGCGCGCGGATCGTCTCCCCACCCGTCGCTCGGGTTCACGACGACCTTGCGTCCTACCCAGGACTGGTCGGCCCCGGGCGCGACGGATTCGACGACGCCGGCGCCATCGGAACCGAGGATGGCGGGAAGCTGGATCCGCGCGTAGAGGCCCACCCGGATGAACTCGTCGCGGTGGTTGAGCGCCGCCGCCTCGAGACGCACCACGGCCCCGCCGGCAGGGGCGACGGGATCCGGTACCTGGTCGACCTGGAACTGCTGCCCGATCTCGTGCAAGCGGACTGCGCGCATGATCACCTCTTCATGGACCAGCCGCCGCGGCGCGGCGGCCAGTCGAGACATGCCACGTGAACCGCAAGGCGACCTCCGTTCCGCCGAGCGCCGTGACCCCGCCGGGGCTGTCGAGCGGCGTCAGCGTGCGCACGACGAGCCCCACGGCAAATCGGGGCGCGAAGCGCCAGTCCGCGCCTAGCGACGTGCGCGTGGCGAGCGAATACCCCGCGGCGCTCTCCGGGAGGAGCCGCACGAAGCAGAGCTCGAGGAACGGGGCCACGGGCGTCGCGTCGAAGAGCACTTCCAGTCCGGCGGACGCCATCGTCAGGCCCTGCGCCTGGCGTGCGCCACCCCCGGCAGGAACCGACCACAGGAGCGACGCCGACGCGCCGGCCACAGCCGAGAGCTGGTCTGTCAGGTGGTACGCGAGCGACAGTCCCGCGCCGCCGCCCTGCTTGGTCGAATCGCCGTCGGGCTGCACGTAGCCGGCCTCCAACCGGACCGACACGGCCGCATCGCCGGGACGCAGCGGCGTCGCCAGAAGCAGCGCGACGAGCAACACGGGAGCACCTTACTCGATGATTGACTCCAGAGGGGAAGTCGGGCAGGAACGCCGTCCTGGAGGAGGCGTTCGTTGGCGCAAAAACTCGATCGCAAGGAGCTGAAAAAACCCGACGAGTTCCAGGTCGTCGCCGGCAAGGTGATGGCGTGGATCGGCGCGCACCAGAAGCCGGTGCTGGCCGCGCTCGTCGCGCTCGCGGTGCTGATCCTCGGGGCGTGGGGCGCCTCGGCCTATTCCACCTCGCGGGACGCGAAGGCGGGCGCGGAGCTGGCGGCGGCGCTGGAGCTTTCTTCGCGTCCGCTCGCCTCGGAAGCCCAGGGCCAGCCCGGCGTGGAGACGTTCGCCTCGAAAGAGGAGCGCGACAAGGCAACGCTTGCTGCGCTGGAGAAGATGCGGTCCGATTTTCCGCGCACCTCCGCTGCGCAGACGGCGCAGGCGCAGATCGGGTTCGTGAAGCTCAAGGCCGGCGACGCCGCGGGGGCACAGCCGGCGCTGCAGGCCTTCCTCGACCAGGCGCCCGGCGGCCACCCGCTTCGCCTCCTCGCGCAAGAGTCGCTGGGCTACGCTCTCGAGGCGCAGGGAAAGCTCGACGAGGCGCGCGCGGCGTTCTCGCGTCTCGCCGAGGAGGGCGCGCCGGAGCGCGCCGCCTTCCAGGAGGCCCGGCTGGCGCTCGTCGCGGGCAAGCCCGATGCGAAGCAGCAGCTCGAGCGCGTCGCGAAGGACTACGCCAAGGAGCCGGTCGCCCTCCAGGCCAACATGCGTCTCGAGATCGCGTCGCTCCCGCCGCTCGGCAACGCGCAGCAACCGGCGCCGCCCGCGCGCAAGCCGGCGCCGCCAGCCAAGGCGAAGGGCAAGAACTAGATGCTCGCTGCCGCGGTCGTGGCGTTTGCCTTCGCTCCGCTCTCGCACGGGCCCCTGGCTCGCGCGGCCCCGGCACAAGGCGAGCGCGCCTTCTTCGTCGGCGAGATGGTGCACCTCGTCCCGCAGAAGGAGCTTCCCTTCCAGCCACGCGAGACCGCGACGCCGGTGCTCGACGATGCCGGGAGCCGCCTGTACGTGGGCACGTCGAACGGCTGGGTCCGCTGCCGTTTCCACGGCCGCAACGTCTGGTCGTGGAAGGCCGCGGGCTCCATCCTCGCCGCGCCGCTGCTCGATCGCGAGACGCTCTACCTGGCGTCCGCGGACGGAAGGCTGACGGCGCTGAACCGGATCACGGGAGAGGTCCGCTGGACCAGCGACGTGCACGAGGAGCTGACCACCACGCCGACGCTCTCCGCCGGACGCGTCTACGTCATGTCCAGCGAAGAGTCGGTCACGGCGGTGGACGTCGAGACGGGCAAGAGCGTGTGGAAGTTCCACCGTGATCCTCCCGCCGGTTTCACCATCCGCGGCAACGCCCGACCGCGCGTCTCGCGCGGGACGGTGTTCGCCGGCTTCGCGGACGGATCGGTGGTCGCCCTCGGCCAGGCCGACGGAGTCGCGAAATGGGTGCGTTCCGTCAGCGGGACGGGCGAGTACCTGGACATCGACGATCTGCAGGCGCCCGAAGAAGACGGGCGCGTCTACGTCGCGAGCAGCCGGGCGGGCGTCGTCGCCCTCGATGGCGCGACCGGGAACCCCCTCTGGACGGCGCCGCTCCCCGGTGCGAATCACGTGCTGGTCGACGGTCCGCGGGTGTATGCGAGCGGGAAGGGCGCCTTGGTCGCGTTGGGCCGCGCCGACGGGAAGGTGCTCTGGAAGCTGCCGCTCGGCAACGATCGCTACGCCACGCCTCCGGCCGTGAGCAGCGGCCTCGTGCTGGTCGCGCTCGACCGCGGCCCGCTCATGGCGGTGGACGCGCTGACGGGGCGGACGCGTGGCGCATTCGATCCCGGGTCGGGTTTTTCCGGCGCGGTGCTGGCCATTCCCGGCGCGGCCTTCGCGGTGTCGAATGCCGGGGTGCTCTTCTCGCTGGGGCTCCTGCCGTGAAACGCCGCGTCCTCGTCGTGGCCGCGCTCATCGAGCGCGGCGACGAGGTGCTGGTGGCGCGCCGCAAGGAGGAAGGCGAGCGCGCCGGGCTGTGGGAATTTCCCGGCGGAAAGGTGGAGCCGGGCGAGGGCGAGCGCGCGGCGCTCGCGCGCGAGCTGCGCGAAGAGCTCGGAGTGCGCGTCCACGTCGGCGAGCTGTACGCTCGGCTGGAGCACATCTACCCGGACCTGCAGGTCGAGCTGGCGCTGTACCGCGCGCGCTTGCACGAGCGCGAAGAGCCACGCCCCCTGACCGCCGAGGAGCTGCGCTGGGTCCCGCGCCGTGCGCTGCCTGGGCTGCCTTTCTGCGAGGCCGACGTCCCGGTGCTGACGCAGCTCGCGGAAGAAGCGCAGTCGGCCTGAGGGGCACTGGCGTGCTCACCTGCTCGTTCCGGCACATCCGTGGCATCGGCGCGATGCGCGAGCGCCAGCTCTGGATGAAGGGCGTCGGCTGCTGGGACGCGCTGCCGGACGGCGAGGTGCTGGCGGCGCGTCTCGACGAGAAGCTGCGCGCGGGCGTCGCGGAGAGCCGCGCCCGGCTCGACGCGGGAGATCTGGATTTCTTCGCGCGCGCGCTGCCGGAGACGGAGCACTGGCGCCTCTTGCCGCACCTCATCGACCACGCCGGATTCGTCGACGTCGAGACGGCGGAGGACGTCACCGTCATCGGCGTGCTCGACGCAGAGGGGCCGCGGTGCTTCGTGCGCGGCCGCGATCTGCACGAGTTTCCCCGCCGCGCCGCGAGCTGGCGCGGGATCGTGACCTTCAACGGGACGGCGTTCGACCTGCCCAATCTGCGACGGCTCTTCCCGGGGTGGGATCGACCCGCCGCCCACGTGGACCTCTGCATCCTGCTCCGGCGGCTCGGCGAAGGCGGGGGCCTCAAGCAGATCGAGCCGCGCCTGGGCCTCCACCGGCCGCCGCATCTCGCGCCGCTCTGCGGAACCGACGCGGTCTGGCTGTGGAAAGCGCAGCGTGCCGGCGACCGCGCCGCGCTGCGCCGGCTGCTCGAGTACAACCTGCACGACGCCTTCCATCTGCGGCCCATCGCCGAGATGGCGTACAACCGGATCGTCCGCAGGACGCGCATGCCCGCGCCGGACATCCCGGTCACGCAGCGGGGTGCGCTGCTGTACGACGTGGCGAAGGAAGTGGAACGGGCGCTTCGGTAGATCGGGGAGCGCGTGATCGCTCAGGCGTGAACCCCCAGCGTACGCTGGCGCTGCGCGATGATGAGGAGCGCCGGCAGCAGCACCAGCGCCGTCAGGATGGTCGTCACCTCGCCGATCATCGCGTATTCGCCGAAGCTGCGCAGCGCGCGGTTGAGCGAGATGAGCAGCGAGCCGTAGCCGATGATCGACGTCCAGGAACACAGCGCGACCGCCGGCCCGACTTCGGCGAGCGCCTCGATCACCCGGCCGCCACGCTCGCGCACGCGCGCTGCCACGTTCGCGCCGTAGTCGACGGCGATGCCGAAAGTGATCGGGTAGACGATGAAGTTGAAGAAGTTGATCTTGAGGTGCGTGATCGCCGCGATGCCGCTCATGAGGATGACGCCGACCGTCAGCGAACCGAGCACCTCGACGCTGGTGCGTACGTGCCGGAAGAAGACGATCACCAGCAGGAAGACGCCGGCGAAGGAGAGCAGGGTGGTGCGCGGCCCCTCTTTGTCGATGTCGCTGAGCAGGTCTGCGAAGATGACGTTCTCTCCGGTGGCGTCCACGCGCCTGCCGTTCACGGGGACGCCGCGCACACCGCGCACGAACGCCTCCAGGTTCTGCGCGAGCTCGAGCTTCGCGTCGGGCCGCGCGACGACTTGGGCGAGCTTGCCGATCGAGCCGTCGCGCTCGCGGAACTTGTCGAGCAGGCTCGCCGGCGCCTCCTCGAGCTTGACGGGGCGCTGCGCGACGAGCTCGGCGCGGACTTCTTCGATCCGCCCGCGTTGATCCGCGGGAAGGCGACCGAGGACGCGCTGATTGAGCTCGTCCGTGATCTGCCCGATGGTCGCGAGCTTCTCGGGCTGCTCGTCCGGCGCCGGAACGACCATGGAGAGCGTGTTGCAGCTCTCCATCAGCTTCGAGTAGACCGGCTGCTGCGCGCGCCGGCGGATCACCGCGCAGAATTCGTCCGCCTCGGGCCACGATTCGAGCAGGGCGAGCACCGAGGCGGTCGAGGTGCCCAACGACGTTCCGGCGCGATCCTGATCGCGCACCAGCGTCTGCTGCCCCTTGGGCGGATCGTTGCTCAGGTTCTCGAGATTGCGTTCCATCGCGTTCGGCAGGTCGCGAACGAAGGCGACCAGAGCGACGACCGTGGCGACGCCGAAGACGGCCGAGATCAACCCGGGCCGCGCGAAGATCCACCGCAGCACGGGAATCGCCGCGCGGCCTTCCTCGGCTGCCTCGGGAAGGGCCTTCGGCGCGCCGCGCGCCCTCTCGTAGACGGCGAGCAGCGCCGGGACGAGCAGGAACGTTCCCACCCAGCACAGCAGCATGCCCATGCCGCCGATGATTCCGAAGTGCCGGAAGCCGCGGTTCGCCGCGACGATCAGCGTGGCGAACGAGACGCTGGTCGCGGCCGAGGCGAGCAGGGTGGCCTCGGCGGTGCTCTGCGCGCCTTCGACGCAGGCCGGGAGGAGCTCGATGCCCCGCCGCCGCAACTGTTTGACGCGCGCGAGGTAGATGAGGCCGTAGTTGATTCCGTTGCCCAGCACGATGGCGCCGAGGAATGCCGTCTGGGTGTTCAGGTACCCGATGATCAGGCGCGTCAGGCCGAAGGTGACGGCGACGGCGGTGAGCACGGCGAGGCCCAGGCAAAGGGTCGACCGGAGGTCGCGGAAGAAGAGCAAGATGGAGAGCAGCACCAGCGACACGCAGAGCAGCGCGGTGTCCTTCACGTCGTTGATGATGGCCTCGTACTCGGCGACGAAGAGCGGGAAGCTGCCGGCGAAGCCGACACGCAGATGGGCGGACTGGATCTCGGCCGAGTGACGGTCGACGACGCGCTGCATGCGGTCGAGCAGCGCGCGCGCCTCGGCGACGCCCAGGCTCGTCCCGGTCGGACGCACGACGATGGTCAGGCTGCGGCGATCGGGGTGGACGTAGAAGCCGTCGACGTAGCGCTCGAAGCGCTTCTGGATCTGCTCGCGGGGCAGGGGCTTCTTCGGGTCCAGCCAGTCGGTCGCGGGATCGCCGCCGGGCGGCTTGGAAGGGGCCGGATCCTCGTCGTCGAGCTGCACCGCGAGCGGGTTCGCCTCGATGACTTTGCGGCGGATCTCGTCGCGGACGGCGTCGCGCGCACGGCGCAGGTCTTCGAGGGGGACGATCAGCGGCCAGTGCTTCAGGTACCAGTCTTCGATGCCCTTCACGTTCCAGTCGACGGCCCGGATCTGGTCCGGGCCGAGGGCGAGGAACTCGTCGACCAGCTTGGGCGCGAGCGCCTCGCAAGCAGGCAGCCCCTGCGGCCCGTCGAGCGACTCGAGGTTGACGAAGACCGTCCCGTCGCCGCCGACGCGCTTCACCATTTCCTGGATGAGGCGGACGGAAGGGAGATTGGAGGGAAGCAGCTCCTGGAAGCTGGAGCGGATCTCCAGCCCGGACGCGAGCCAGACGGAGATCGCCGCCAGCACGGCGGCCCCTCCGAGCATCCGGAACGGGTGCGCGATGCTGAACGACGTCACCCGCAGCATCACGCGCGTGCCTGGCCTGTGCACCGTGCGTGAGTACCACATCGCGCACAGGGTCGAGGCTTTTCTGGCGGGAGAGCGAAGCGCGCTGCGTGAACTTCCTTGCGCTGCGGGGAGAGCGCGTGTTTCAGTCGCGCGACGCGAGATGCCGGGCCGCAGGACAGTCCTCGCCACCGCCGCTGCCGCGCTGGCGCTCTTGTTCGTGCACGCAGCCATCTCCGGCTGCGACCACGACGAAGTCCAGCATTTGCACGGCGCCTTCCTCGTCTCGCAGGGCAACCTGCCGTTCCGCGACTTCCTCGAGCAGCGACACCCGGTCGTGTACTACGCGCTCGCGCCCGCGACGCGGCTCTTCGACGGGTCGCCGCACGCCCTGGTGTTCGCGGTGCGCTCGCTCGACGTGGTTCTGTTCGCCGCCGCGCTCCTGGTATTCCTCCGCGTCTGCCGCCCGTACGTGCGCGACCCTCGCGCAGTCTGGCCGCTGCTCGTTCCGCTGGGGTGCTTCTGGCTGGCGCGGAACTCGATGGAGGTGCGGCCGGATCCGTGGATGGCACTGCTGTGCCTGGTCGCGCTCTGGCAATGGGCGGCGTACTTGCGCGAAGGCGGCCTGCGCCGCGCGGCGATCGCGGGGCTGTGCGTCGGGCTGGCGGTGGCCGTCTTGCAGAAGGCCGTTGCCTTCGCGGGACTGCTGGCGCTGGGGACGCTTCCCGTCGCGCTCGGCGGGCGCGAGCGGCTCGTTCGCGCGCTGCGGGGCGCGGCCGTCGCGGTCGGTGCTGCGGTGGTCCCTCTCGCTCTGCTCGCTCTGGCGCTCTGGCGTGCCGGGCTCTGGCAGGACTTCGTCTTCTGGAACTATCCATTCAATCGCTTCTACTACCTGGCGACGCGGTTCGACGGCCCGTCCGCCGCGGCCGTGCTCGGCGTCTCGGTGGCGGAGGATCCCCTTCTGTGGATCGGTGGACTCGTCGGACTTTGGGTGGCGGTCCGGCAGCTTCGCTCTCTCGCGGACCAGCCCGAGCTCGCCCTCGCGGCCGCCGTCGTCATCGGCATCCTCGCCTCCGTGGCGGTGAGCCGCTGGCCGTTCAGCCACAACCTGCTCCTGATGCAGCCCGCTCTCGCGCTGCTGGCCGTCGTCGCGATCGAGGAGCTGCGTGTGCCGCGCTGGCGGACCGCGGCCGGCGTGCTGCTGGTCGCGCTCGTCGCGAAAGTGGGCGTGCTCTGCTTCACCTACGACGAGGGACACGGCAACTTCCGCGTGCAGGAACGGATCCTCGCGATGACGGCGCGCACCGAGGCCGTCGCGGCGCCGCCGCCGTACCACCCGATCTTCCGCCGCGACTCGTTCTTCTTCTGGTACGTCCCCGTCAACAACGCGCAAGCGTACGCGGAGCTGTGCCGGCTGCGTCCGTGCCCTCCCGGAAAGCTCGAGCACGACCTCGCGGCGTGGCGCGAGGATCCTCCCGCAGTCGTGTACCTCCCGCCCGACGAGCCGAGCTGGGCGCCGGTCGGGTTCGAAGCACACCGCGCGGAATATGCCGAGACCGACGTGCCGGGACTCTGGCGCCGCACCGCGCGGACCGCTCCTCGCGCCGAGCGGCGGTGACCGCTCCGTAGCGACGCACGTCAGAGATCGTGCGCAATGTTTGCCAGCGGGAATCACGCTTCTCGAGGGAGTCGTCATGCGGGCAATCGGTTGGTTGGCGGGCGCCACTGCGGCGGCGGTCCTGGCGTGCGGCCCGGGTGAGCCGGTCGCACCAGAGGGAGGAGGAAGTGGCGGCGGAGGAACAGGAGCTGCGCCGCCCGGCCCGGCGACGGTCAAGGTCGAGCTCGTCGGGAACGGCAAAGGTCACGTGACGTCGACGCCCCGCGGGATCGACTGCCCCGGCACGTGCAGCATGACCATCCCTGCCGGCGTCCACGTGTCCTTCGAGCATCAGGCCAACACCGACTCGGCGTTCATCGGTTGGGGCGGAGCGTGCAGCGGAGCAGGCGCCTGCGGCTTCGACGCAGCGAACGATCTCACCGTGTGGGCCAACTTCGAGCAGAGGCGTCCCTTCCCGGGGACGTCGAGTTGCGACGGGATCGCGGCGCCCCAGAACGTCTCGATGCAGCAGTTCGTCCACCGCCTCGACGGGACGTCGTTCGCATGTCTTTCGGGCCTGGGGGACGGGAACGGAACGCTCCTCCTTGCCCGGACTTTCAATGACCCGAATGCGCACGGCTTCTCGGCCGATGTCGTGACCACGGGGAACGTCCTCGTGAAGGGTCAGTCGCTCGGTGCATTGAACGCGATTGCGCTCTTTCCGCAGCCGACTGGATTCGCAGGTGCGGGCGGTCCCGGTCATCTCGGACCGCGAGATTTCCTCTTCGTCGGTCGATGGGACGGCGGCGGCGACGCCTTGGGCAGCGTCTCGTGGTCGGGAACCGGAGTCGCCAGCGCAGCGGGCCCCACGGGAACGTTCGTGGTCGCCGGGGACCTCGCCACCAAGGTGGGCGGCACCCCCCAGCACGCGGCGGCGATGTTCAACGGGTCCGGTCCATTCCGGGTGCGATGGGGCCCGAACGCGCTCGCATCGCGAGGCGAAGTGTTCGGCGTCGGGGTCGATCAGATGGATCGGGCCCTGGTGATCACGAACGGTGGAGCGAAGTTCGGCGCGGGAGCGATCTCGGCACAGTGGTTCGAGAGCGACGGGAGTCCGCTCACGGGCGAATTCGTCCTCCTTTCGTCGTTCGTGCCGGGGGAATCGACCTGGTTCGAGACGACCGCGCTGATCGGCGGCGGGCTTCTCGTCCGCCGCATGGACCTTTCGTTTGCGTCGGGGAAACGGCGAGCGAGCGCGCTGGTCATGGTCAAGAGCGGCACCGCGTCCGTGCAGCCCGCGCCGGATTGGACGGTCGCGCGCGCAGATTCGATCCTGCAGCCGACTCGCGGCGGCCGCGCCTACGCCGTCCTGCCGCTGGGAGCGCGGGCGGTCCCGTGCACCCAGCGCGTCGAGGTGGTCGCGCCGGACGGCACGTCTTGCGGCGCGGCGAATTACGCCATCTCCGCCGGCACCTGCGACACGTTCGACGTCACGCTGGGGCTGGACGGCACGATCATCCAGCAGCTACCGCTGTCCATGGAGGCGACGGAGCCCATCCGGGGCGGTCGCACCTGTACCTGGCGGTGGTGGCCCGGCGCGCTTCGCTAAGCGTCTATCCGCCCGGGGCGGGACGCGGTGCGTCGGCAGAAGGTCCCGGTTCACGGAACGTCTGATAAGAAAGATTACGTCAACTAAACGATGCGCCGGTCAGTGCGCCCTCGATTGCTCCGATTCGCGTCGACGCTGGCCGCGATTTGGACGCGGTCGAGATGACCACCCCTCAGGTGCAGGCGTTCTTGTAATCGTGCAGAATGGTGCGAGGGGGTCACACATGACTTCTCGTCACTTGCGGGGCGTTGTCGCGCTCGGTTCACTCCTCGTCGCCGGGCCGGCGCTCGCGGCCAAGCACCACGCGCTGAAGGCGACGAAGGAAACCGTGCAGTGGGGATGGCTCGATCCGAAGGAGCCGCCCAAGCTCACCATCGAGTCGGGAGACACGGTCTCGATCGAGACGCTCTATCACGCGCTCGATCAGATCAACAAGGACCTGCCGATGGACGAGCTGGTCCGGCTGCGCCTGGCGAATCCTGGCGGTGGTCCGCACTCCGTGACGGGGCCGATCTTCGTGAACGGTGCCGAGCCCGGCGACGTGATGGAGATCAAGATCCTCAAGATCGTCCCCAAGGACTTCGGGCAGAACTTCAACCTGCCCGGCTCGAAGTTCCCGACGGTCGGCCTGCTCGCCAGCGAGTTCCCCGAAGGGGCCACGCACTACTTCAAGTTGGACGTGGCGAAGATGCAGACCGAGTTCAAACCGGGCATCACGCTCCGCCTCAAGCCCTTCCCGGGGACGCTCGCGGTCGGGGTCGACCCGAACGAGCCCAAGGAGAAGGCCGGGCCGCCCATCAAGGACGACAAGGGCCGCACCAGCACGCTGCGACCCTGGAAGAACGGCTCGAACATGGACCTGAACGAGCTCCAGGCCGGCTCGACCTTGTTCGTGCCGGTCTTCCTCAAAGGCGGCCTGATCTGGATGGGCGACTCTCACTGTCTGCAGGGCAACGGCGAGGTGAACCTCGAGGCGATCGAGTGCGCCTTCAAGGAGATCGAGATCCAGCCGATCGTGCACAAGGACATGAAGCTCGAATGGCCCCGCGCCGAGACCAAGACGCATTGGATCTTCATGGGCTTCGACGAGGATCTCACCGAGGCGATGAAGATCGCGGTGCGCAACACGATCGACTGGCTCTCCTCGCAGAAGATGGTGCCGATGAACCGGCACGAGGCGTACTCGCTCACCTCCGTCAGCGGCGATTGCCGCGTGACGCAGATGGTGGACATCCGCAAGGGCGTGCACTGCATGATTCCCAAGGAGATCTTCAAGGGATCGCAGAAGGAGGCCGCGAAGCAGTAGTCACTCGAGCGCCGGCGCGGGGAGGCGGCCCGCCACCTCGAACTGGGCACGCGGGAACGAGCGCCGCTCCTCGCGGCCGAGCAGCCGGCGTGCGCGGAAGTCGACGCCTGCCCGGCGCGCGGCGCAGCTCCACGCCTCCTCGCGGACGGGGCGGCGCGGGCGGAAGACGTTCTCGAAGACGGCGACGTTGAGCTGGCGACCCTCGGCGCGGGCAGACACGTACAGGCAGGCCTGCACCCCGGCGGCGCGCATGTCGGCGCCGAGCCGCTGGGCGGGCGCGTAGCGCGTCTTGGACGAGATGCGCGCCTCGTGCTCGCGGAACGGAGGCTGCGACAGATCGACGGCGCTCGCCGCCGCGATCCCGAACCAGAACGCGGTGAGCTCGATCTGCAGCTCGCCCAGGTCCGCGGCGGTTCCCTCGAGGAAGACGAGCCGGTAGTACGCCACTTCCGCGAAGGCAGTGGGCAGCTCCCGGGCGCCATAGAGGATCCCGCGCTCCGTCCGCGTGCCGAAGCGCGAGCCGTTGCGCAGCGGCGGGTGCCGGAACGGCGTGTAGAGCAGGTAGTGGAGGTCCTCGAATCCCGCCGGCACGGGCAGCTTGGCGCGCCGGTCGATCAGCTCCTCCAGCACCTGCTGCTCGGCGTCGGAGTCGACCAGCTTGCGCGTCGAGTTGCGGAACTGCGCCTCGACCACGCGGCAGAAGCGGCCGCGCAGCGGCCGGACCTCAGAGGGTCCCGCGCATTGCGTCCAGATACTCGGCGACACGGACCAGGCCTGGAGTGGAGGCGAGCAGGGCGCGGGGGGCCTGCCCTCCCAGGTGAGCGTTGGGCGCGCCGAGCCAGCGCCGCGCCTTCTCTTCGTCGCCTCCGACCAGCGTGTCGAGGCTGCGGAACACCCGCACCAGCAGCAGGGCGTGGCGGCCCTCCGCCGAATCGGCCGCGATGGGCCGCTCACCTGCGAACGTGCGCGACACGCTCGCGGTGCTGGTGCCCAGCACCTCGGCCACCTCGCTCTGCGACAGCTCGAGCCGCTGGGCTGCGCGCACCAGTGCCTTCGCGACCACCTGGTCGGCTCGGGGCTTGCGCTGGGCGTCGAGGCCAGGCTTCATTTCATTTGAAATGATATCCGCTGTTCATTTCGATTGCAACCGTGGCTCAGAACCGGTAGGCGGCGCCGAGCGCGAAGAAGCCCGCCCGCGACACCTCGCCGCTCCAGGCGACGTCGCGCTGGCCCGCGGCCGACAGCCACATCCTGAACGTGCGGGTGAACCGGTACTGCGCCTTGACGCCGAGCCCGGTCGTCCCCTGCCCCACCCGCGGCTCGTACTCGCCGGCCTGCACCGACAGCTTCAACGACAGCGCGCCGAATCGCCGCGTCAGCTCCGGCCTGACCAGCCAGCGCAGCGGCGCGATGGGCGCTCCCGCGCCGAACCGGCCGGCGACGCCGATCGAGAAGACGCCCACGTTCCCGGGATCGTCGAAGTACGCGTAGTAGTCGGCGGAGATGCCCACGTCCGTGTCGCCGGCGATGATCGCTAGAGCGCTGCCGGAGATCCTCGCCGAGCGCAGCTCGTCGGAGAGGCCGTTGATCGCCGGCATCAACGCATGGCACCGCGAGCGCACCGGCGAGCATTCCGCGCGCAACTCGGACGTGGTGAGCGTGGTGCCGTCGCTGCGTTGCGCGGCCGCGATCCGCTGCCTCGTCTCGAAACGGCCCAGGCTGACCGCTCCCGTGAAGGACCATTCCAGATCCGAGATGCCGGCCGTGTCGTAGCCTGCGAGCACCTCGAAGGACGCGTTCGAGCTGGTGGCGCGGATCAGCGCGTCGCCGCTGCCGTCCTGCAGCGGGACGATTGCGTTGCTCGAGATGGTGCTCTCCGGCGACGCTTCGACCATGAGGCCGAACATCCAGTTGTCGGTCGCCTCCCAGTCGAATCCGGCGCTGAAGTCCGTCACCGTACCGCCGCGGTCGCGGAAGGCGGTGCCGGCCGGCGCCGGGGTCGCCGCCTCCACCGTGATCTGCGCCGACGCATTCACGGCCCAGTCGTCGCTGACGTCGACGCTGGCGGCGAGCAGGTTCGAAAGGCCCCCCGAGCGGGGATTCTGCGCCGTGCTCTGGCTGCCCAGGACGCTGATCTCGTCGCGGATGCTGCTGGCGCGCGCCCCGGCGGCCGCGAGCAGCGTGCAGGCGGCCACGACGAGCCGCATCACTCCCACTCGATGGTCGCCGGCGGCTTCGAGGAGACGTCGTACACGACGCGGTTGATCCCGCGCACTTCGTTGGTGATCCGTCCAGAGATCTTCGCCACCAGATCGTACGGCAGCCGGGCCCAGTCGGCGGTCATGCCGTCGAGGCTCTCGACCGCGCGCAGCACGCAGGCGGACTCGTAGGTGCGCTCGTCCCCCATCACGCCGACGCTGCGGACCGGCAGGAGCACTGCGAACGCTTGCCAGAGGCGCTCGCGCAGGCCGGCGTTCGCCACCTCCTCCTGCACGATCACGTCTGCCTTGCGCAAGAGGCGCAGGCGCTCCTCGGTGACCTCGCCGAGGACGCGGATGGCCAGGCCCGGCCCGGGGAACGGTTGACGCGCCACGATCGCCTCGGGCAGGCCCAGCTCGCGGCCGAGCGCGCGCACCTCGTCCTTGAACAGCTCGCGCAGCGGCTCGACGAGCTGCATGCGCATCCGCTCCGGCAGACCGCCGACGTTGTGGTGGCTCTTGATGACCTGGCTCGGTCCCTTGAACGAGACGCTCTCGATGACGTCCGGGTAGAGCGTCCCTTGCGCCAGGAAGCGCGCCTCGCCGTGCTCGGCGCGGTCGCGTTCCACCTCTTGCTCGAAGACGGCGATGAACTCGTTGCCGATGATCTTGCGCTTGCGCTCGGGGTCGGTGACGCCGCGCAGCTTGTCGAGGAACCGCGCCCGCGCGTCGACGGTGCGCAGCGGCAGATGGAAGCGGCCGGCGAACGTCTGCTGCACCTGCTCCGCCTCTCCCTCCCGCAAGACTCCGTTGTCGACGAAGATGCACTGCAGCTGCGGCCCGATCGCGCGGTGGAGGAGCAGCGCCACGACCGCGCTGTCCACGCCTCCGGAGAGCGCGCAGATGACGCGCTCCTTTCCGACGCGCTCGCGGATGCGCGCGGTGGCGTCCTCGATGAACGCCCCCATGCGGAAGCCGAAGCCGACGCCGCATTCCTCGAGGAACGACTCGTACAGCTCGCGCCCGCGCGGCGTATGCGCCACCTCGGCGTGGAACTGGATCGCGTACAGGCGCTTCTCGGGATTGGCGACCGCGCAGTACGGAGAGTTCTCGCTGCGGCCGATGACGCGGAATCCGCGCGGAGGCGCGGAGACCTTGTCTCCGTGGCTCATCCACACGTCGAGGTGCTCGCCGGGCCGCATCTCCCGGAAGGGCCCCACCGGCTCGAGGACTTCGACGCGCGCGTGTCCGTACTCGCGGTGCGCCGTGCGGTCGATGGCGCCGCCCAGCAGCTTCGCCATGAGCTGCAGGCCGTAGCAGACGCCCAGCACCGGGACGCCCATCTCGAGCACGGCGCGGTCGACCAGCGGCGCGCCGGGCTGCTCCACGCTGAACGGGCTGCCGGAGAGGACGATGCCGCGCGGAGCGAAGGCGCGGATCTGCTCGAGCGGCATCGTGCACGGGTGGATCTCGCAGTAGACGTGCAGCTCGCGGATGCGGCGGGCGATGAGCTGCGTGTACTGCGAGCCGAAATCGAGGACGAGGATCTTCTCTGCGTGCAGGTCGGCCAAGAGCGGCCCTCCAGCGCGGGGGGCGCACTGTAACCGCTCGGGCGCGCCGGGACAACGCGTTCAGCGCTGTGCGACGGGGGGCCGGGCCTGCTCGCCCAGGGTGAGGATGAATCGGCGCGCAGACTTCCGAGGTCACCGTGGAGGACGGCAAGACCGCCCAGCTCGCGTTCGCGTTCGCGGGGAAGTAGTCACTTCCCCAGCGACTTCAGCCCGGCCTCGGCGCAGTCCAGGTCCTGCTCGGGCTTCCCGCCCGAGACGCCCACCGCGCCGAGTACGGCCCCGTCGCGCCGCACCAGCGTCGACCCGAGGCCCGGGATCACCGGGACGCGGACCAGCTGCGCCACCGCGTTGAAGAAGCCTGGCCGCTCCTGGTGCACCTGCGCGAGCGAGGCGCCGTCCCGGTGCCACAAGGCCGCGCCGACCGCCTTCGCCTCCGCGATCTGCGACGAGAGCGGCGGGGCACCGTCCATCCGCGCGAGCGTCTGGAGCAGCCCTCCTTCGTCGACGACGGCAACGGTCACGCGGATGCCGATCTGCCGGGCTCGTTCGTGTGCGGCGGAAACCACGCGCAGCGTTTCTTCGCAGGACAAGGGCATGGCCGGCAGTATAGATCGGCGCCGGAGGTCGGAATGGCCGAGGCGCCGCTCGCCGGGATCCGCGTGCTCGAGGTGGGCAACTTCATGGCCGCCCCGTTCTGCACGCTCCAGCTCGCCGACCTGGGCGCCGACGTGGTGAAGGTCGAGAACCCCGACGGCGGGGACCAGACGCGCGCGAGCGGGCCCTTCATCGACGGCGAGTCGTCGAGCTTCGTCCGGCTGAACCGGAACAAGCGTTCCCTCGCGCTCGACTTGAAGGCGCCGCGCGGGAAGGAAGCATTCCGCAAGCTCGCGCAGCGCGCCGACGTGCTGGTGGAAAACCTGCGCCCCGGGACGATGCGCGATCTCGAGCTCGACTACCCGCGGCTGTCCGAGCTGAATCCACGGCTCGTCTACGTCGCTGCGTCGGGGTGGGGCCAGGACGGTCCGTACGCGCAACGGCCCGGGCTCGACATCATGGCGCAGGGCATGAGCGGGCTCATGTCCATCACCGGCGAGGAGGGAGGCCGCAGCCCCGTGAAGGTCGGCGTTCCCATCACCGATCTGACCTGCGCGCTCTACGGCGCCATCGCCGCGCTCGCGGCGCTGCGCGTACGCGAGCGCACCGGGCACGGCCAGTTCATCGACGTCTGTCTCTTCGAGGCGGGCGTGTCGCTCGCGGTGTGGGAAGCCGGCCGGTATTTCGCGACCGGCGAGATCCCGCGTCCGCTCGGCTCCGCGCACCAGACGTCGGCGCCGTACCAGGCTCTGCGGGCGTCGGACGGGTTCTTCACCCTCGGCGCGAACACCGCACCCAACTGGGAGGCTTGCTGCGACGTGTTCGGCCTCGCGCACCTCAAGCAGGATCCGCGCTTCGCCAAGAACCACCTGCGCCACCAGAACCGTCGCGAGCTGATCCCGATGCTGGAGGAAGTCACGCAGACCCGGTCCGCGCGGCAGTGGGTCGAGGCGCTGACCGAAGCGGGCGTCCCCTGCGGCCTGCTCCAGACGTACGACCAGGTCTTCCACGATCCGCACCTCACGGCGCGCGGCTTCTTCCCCGACGCGCCGCATGAGAAGCTCGGTCCGGTCAGGATGGTCGGTTCCCCGATGCGCCTCTCCGAGACCCCGGTGCGGATGGCGCGCGCCGGGCCGCTGCTCGGGCAGCACTCTGCCCAGGTCCTCTCCGAGCTGGGCTACTCGCAGGAGGAGATCCGCCGGCTCGCCACGGACGGCGTGATCCGCACGCCATGACGGCCACCGACGAGATTCTCTACGAGGTGAAGGAAGGCGGCATCGCCTGGCTGACGTTCAACCGCCCCGACGCGCGCAACGCGATGACCTTCGCGATGTACGATCGGTTGGGCGAGATCTGCAGGCAGATCAATTCCGACGATCCGGTGAAGGCGCTCGTGCTGCGCGGCGCCGGCGACAAGGCGTTCGTCTCCGGGACGGACATCTCCCAGTTCCGCGGGTTCTCGACCGCGCAGCACTCGATCGACTACGAGGCGCGGATGGATCGCGTCTTCGACGCCCTCGAAGACGTGCGCGTCCCGACCATCGCCGCCATCCAGGGCGCGTGCACGGGGGGCGGCGCCGGCATCGCGGCAGCGTGCGATCTGCGCGTCGGCGCGCCCAGCGCGAAGTTCGGGTTCCCCATCGCGCGCACGCTGGGCAATACGCTGTCGACGCGCAACTATGCGCGCCTGGCGGCCCTGATCGGCGTCGCGCGCACGAAGGACATCATCCTGCTCGCGCGCCTGATGGACGCGGAGGAGATGCGCGCCATCGGCTTGCTCAACGAGATCGCCCCCGAGGACGCGGTGTACGATCGCGCCGCCGAGATCGCGCGGACGGTCGCCTCGCACGCGCCGCTCACGGTGCGCACGGCGAAGCAGGAACTGAATCGGATCGTGCGGCACTGGTCGCCGGAGGGGAGCCGCGACCACGTCGTGCAGGCGTACATGAGCGAGGACTTCCGCGAAGGGATGGACGCGTTCCTCGCGAAGCGCAAGCCGCGCTGGAAGGGGAAGTGATGGCATATCCGAGCGGGCGGCATTTCCTGCAGATCCCCGGCCCGACCAACGTGCCCGATCGCGTCCTGCGCGCGATCGACCGGCCGACCATCGACCACCGCGGCCCGGAGTTCGCCCAGCTCGCGAAGGAAGTCCTCGGCGGCCTGCGCAAGGTGTTCCGCACCTCGCAGCCGGTCGTCGTCTTCCCCGCTTCAGGCACCGGCGCGTGGGAAGCCGCGCTGGTGAACACGCTCTCGCCGGGCGACCGGGTCTTGACGTTCGAGACGGGGCACTTCGCAGCGCTGTGGCACGAGATCGCGCTGCGGCACGATCTCCGCCCGGAGCTCGTGCCGGGGGACTGGCGGCGCGGAGTGGATCCCGCGATGGTGGAGCAGAAGCTCCGCGCCGACGCGCAGCACGAGATCCGCGCGATCTGCGTGGTGCACAACGAGACCTCGACGGCGGTGACCTCGCGCGTGGCGGAGATCCGCGCCGCCATCGACCGGGCCAGGCACCCTGCCCTGTTTCTCGTCGACACCATCTCGTCGCTCGCGTCGATCGACTACCGCCACGACGAGTGGAAGGTCGACGTCACCGTCGGCGGCTCGCAGAAGGGGCTGATGCTGCCTCCCGGCCTGTCGTTCAACGCGGTCTCGCAGAAAGCGCTGGCGGCCTCGCGCGCGGCGAAGCTGCGCCGGTCGTACTGGGACTGGCAGCCGATGCTGCAGGCGAACGAGAACGGCTTCTTCCCCTACACGCCGGCCACGAACCTCCTGTATGGCCTGCGAGAATCGCTGCGCATGCTCGAGGAGGAAGGCCTTCCCAACGTCTTCCGCCGGCACGCGCGCCACGGCGAGGCGACGCGCCGGGCGGTGCGCGCCTGGGGGCTCGAGCTGAACTGCGCCGACGATCGCGAGCATTCGAATTCCCTGACGGCGATCCGGCTCCCCGTCGGGTACGACGAAGGGGAGCTGCGGGCGATCATCCTCGACCGGTTCGACCTCTCCCTCGGGCAGGGCCTGGGGAAGGTGAAGGGCAAGCTGTTCCGCATCGGTCACCTGGGCGCGTTCAACGATTTGATGCTGTGCGGCACGCTCGCCGGCGTGGAAATGGGCTTGCGTCTCGCAGGGATCCCCCATCGGGCGGGCGGCGTTGCCGCCGCACTGGATTTCCTCTCGGGACCGGACTCTCCGACCTGAGGCGCCGCTGGAGTAGAGGACCCCTGCCGCCCGCCTTGCGCCCCCACCCTGCGCCCTTGCTACCTCCGAGGGTGGGAGGGTGCATCATGACCGAAGAGGAAGAGATGCGGTCGCTCGCCCGGGGCGCGATCATCGCCCTCCTGGCGGTGATCGGAGCCTTGGTGCTGCACCTGCGCGCCGGCGACGATCCGAACCGCACCGTGGCCATGAAAGGCGCGAAGAGGCCGGCGCCGCAGGCTGCGGCGGATTTCCCGCAGCCGTAAGCCGCGTCAACCGGTCCGGCGCGATCGCCACTTCAACAGTGGCGGCGTCAGCAGCGTCGTGACCATCACCATGATGACGCAGGCCGAAAACGTGGCGGCGTCGATCATCGGTTCTCCCCGGACGCTCAGCTGCTGCCCGATGCTGGCGACGACCAGGCCGACCTCGCCGCGCGGGATCATTCCCAGCCCCACGAAGACCCGATCGAGCCCCTTCTCGAGCACCGCCAGCCCGCAGATCTGTTTCCCGACGATCGCCGCGACGGTAAGCGCCGCCGAAAGGCCCAGGATCTGCGGTTGCGCCAGCGCGAAGACGTCGGTGCGGACGCCCATCAGTACGAAGAAGATCGGGACCAGGAAGTGCGCGATCGGCTCGATGAGCTGATCCAGCGGGCGCTCGCCGCGGCCGGTGAATTCCCGCGAGTGGGCCTCCTCCAGCACGAGCCCCGCGGCGAAGGCGCCCACGATCGGCGCGAGGCCGACGGCGTCCGCGATCCACGAGAGCACGAAGCAGAACGAGAGCCCGACCGCGACCAGCACGCCTCGCGCGCGCAAGCGAGCAGCGACGTCGAACAGCCGCCGCGAGAGCAGCATGCCCAGCGCGATGGCGCCGATGACGAACACGACGGCCTTGGCGACGCTCATGGCGATCTCGACGCCCGAGAGCGCCCTGCCCCGGTCGGCGGCGGTCACCACGGCGGCGACGACGGCGAGGACGAGGAGCCCGAGCACGTCGTCGATCACGGCGGCCCCGAGGACGATGCGCGCCTCCGGCGTCTGCACGCGGCCGAGGTCCTTGAAGACACGCGCGGTGATGCCCACGCTCGTGGCGCACAGGACGGTGCCGAGGAAGGCGTGCTCGTAGTCGGAGGAGCCCGGCAGCAGCCACCCGGCGACGGCGTAGCCGAGCACGAAGGGCCCGACGACTCCGACGCTCGCGACCAGGAGCGACGACAGGCCCACGCGCAGCATCTGGGCAACGGTCGACTCGAGGCCGACTTCGAAGAGCAGGATGAGCGCGCCGATGCGGCCCAGCATGTCCAGCGTCGGATCGTGCTTGAGCAGGTCGAGGAACGAGTGGCCGAACAGCGGGACGTTGCCCAGCAGGATCCCGCCGAGCAGCTCGCCGAGTACCGCGGGCTGCCCGACCCGGGCGGCGAGGTCCCCGCCGATCTTCGCCACGAGCAGGATGAGCGCCAGCGCCAGCACCAGGCCGGCGACCGGATCGCCCTGCGCGCTGCCCGCGGCGACGAGCGATCCGCTCATCCGGCCGCTACCACTTCACCAGATTCACCAGGCTGAGGCTGATCCACGGGACGTACGTGACGAGCAGGGTCACCAGCGCGAGCACGAGCGTGAACGGCCAGCCCGCCCGGAAGACGTTCCAGAACGGGATCCGCGCGATGGCCGCCGTGGTGAAGAGGACCGTCGCCACCGGCGGCGTCTGCTGTCCCACGCCCAGGTTGATGGTCACGATGATCCCGAAGTGGATCGGGTCGATCCCGAGCTGCCGGATGAGCGGCATGACGATCGGCACGATGAGGATGATGGCGGCTGCGGAGTGCAGGAACATGCCCGCCACGAAGAAGAAGAGGTTGAGGAAGAGGAGAACGAGGTACTTGTTCTGGGTCGTCTGCAGCACGGCCGAGGCGAGCTTCTGCGGGATCTGTTCGCTCGTCAGGTACCAACCGAGGACCGCCGAGGCGGCCACGATCAGCATGACCACCGCGGTCTGCTGGGCAGAATCGCGCAGGATGCGCAACGTCTGCGCGCGGTTCAGCTCGCGATAGACGAACAGGCCGATCCCCGCGGCCGCGACGACGGCGAGCGCGCCCACCTCGGTGGCGGTGGCGATTCCGAGGAAGATGCCGGCCCAGATGATGATCGGGATCGACAGGGCCCATCCTGCCTTCACCGTCGACGCGCCCACGTCGCGCAAGCTGAACCGCTGCTCGAAAGGCAAGTTCAGCTTTCGCGCGTAGTAGTAGACGACCAGCATCATCGCTCCGCAGGCGATGAACCCGGGAACGAAGCCGGCGAGGAAGAGCTTCGCGACCGAGGTCTCCGCCATCCACGCGTAGATGATCATCGGGATCGAGGGAGGGATGAGGATGGCTGCCGACGCGGCGTTGGAGACGATCGCCGCGCTGAGCGCGCGCGGGTAGCCGCGCTTCTCCATGGTCGGGATCACCACGTTCCCGATGGCGGCCGCGTCGGCGACGGAAGAACCGGAGATCTCGCTCTGGATCATGGTCGCGACGACGGTCACCATGCCCAGCCCGCCGCGGATGAATCCGACCATGCTCTGGGCCAGGTTCACGAGCCGCAGCGAGATGCCGGACGTCTCCATCAGTCCGCCGGCGAGGATGAAGAGCGGGATGGCCAGCAGGGGGAAGCTCGAAGCGCCCGCGAACATGGTGAGCGGGATGACCGACAGCGAGCCCACTCCCTTCACCAGCACGAAGAGCGCCGCCGTGAGCGCGAGCGCGAAGCCGATGGGGACGCCGACCAGCGTGAGGAGGACGATTACTCCGAAGATGAGCCACTCCACGGCTCCCCTCCTTGTGGCTCCGGCGCGCCGACCAGGAGCAAGAAGATGCGGTAGACGCTCACGAGTGCCATCAAGGCGGCCGTTGCAGGCAACACCGCGTAGACCCAGCTCATCTTGATCCAGAGCAACGAGACGGCGGTCTCCTCGCCCATCCGATCCATCAGGTTCCAGCCGTACACGACGATCAGCGCGTGGAAGACGAGCACGCAAAGTTCGGCGACGAGGCGGAGCGCCCGGCGCGTCCCGGGACGGACGCGGTCCTGGATGAGCTCGAAGCTGATCTGCCTGCCGCGCCACGACGCCGCCACGGCGCCGACGAACGTGAGCCACACGAGCACGTAGGAGGCGAACTCGTCGTACCAGACCAGCGCACGATCGAGGACGTACCGGTACAGGACCGCGAGGCAGACCACGACCACCATGGTGACGAGCAGCGTGACCGCGACCCACTCCGCGGCCGCGACCACGCCCTCGAGCGCGCGCACGACGGCGCCGCGCGGCCGGGGGCCCGGCACGGTCAGCGCAGGCCCTGGATGGTCTTCACGAGCTCCGATCCGCCGGGCACTTCGGTGCCGAACTGGTCGTACACCTTGGCGGAGGCCTTGATGAACCCGTCCTTGTCCGCCTCGTTCACCTTGATCTCCTTCATCTGGCCGATCAGCTCCTTGTCGAGCCGGGCCCCCTCGCTGCGGGCGAACTCGCCCATCTCCCAGGCTATGCGACCGAGCGTCTTCTGCGCGTCCGGCGAGAGTCGCTTCCAGGCGTCTTCGCCGATGGTGAGGTACGCGGGCGTATAGACGTGGCCGGTGAGCGAGAGGAACTTCTGTACCTCGTGGAGCTTGGCCGACCAGATCTGCGCGAGCGGGTTCTCCTGCCCGTCCATCACGCCGGACTGAAGGGCCGAGTAGACCTCTCCCAGCGCCATCGGCGACGGGTTCGCACCGTACGCCTGGAACATACGCACGCGCCAGACGCCGGAGGGAACGCGCAGCTTGATGCCCTTGAGATCGTCGGGCTTCGCGATCGGGCGGACGTTGTTGGTCACGTGCCGGAAGCCGTTCTCCCAGACTCCGATGACGCGCAGCCCCTTCGCCGGCAGGCCCTTGAAGAGCGCCTCCTGGACGGCCTTGTTCTCGGCGACCTTCTTCATGTGTTCGCGGTTGACGATGATGTACGGCATCTCGAACACGCCGAAGCGTGCGTCGACCGTGCTCATCACCGTGGAGGGGAGGAACATCTCCGGGGTGCCGACCCGGACGCCCTTGAGCATCTGCTCGTCCGAGCCGAGCTGCGAGGAGTGGAAGACCTTGACCTCCACCTTCCCCTTCAGCTCGTTGTTGACCCGCTTGGCGAACTCGTTGGTGGTGATGTCGAACAGCGAGTTGGGGAAGCCGACGTGTCCGAGGCGAAGGGTCACGGGTTGGTCGGCCGCCAGCGCGGCGCGGCCGAGCAACGCGGAAAACAGGACGAGGGGGACGAGCGTCGAGCGTCGCATTGGACCCTCCGGTTCACGTCAGGGGACGTGAATACGACGAAGAGCCCAGATTTTTCCAGCCCCTCGGCGTCTGGCGGCGCGGAGCGGCTAGCGCGTCGGCAGCGCGGCCTGCTCGTTGCCGGGGACGCGCACCGTCGGCGGCCGCCTCTGCGGGCGCGCGCCGGCGGCTGGCTTGCGGCCGGTCTTCATCGTGATGACGGTCGCGAGGATGCCCAGGTAGAGCAACCCGACCAGCGCGGAGCCAGCAACTTCGATCACGGTCAGCACGGCAGTCCCCCGTTCTGCGGTGTGGGGTCGAGCCCTTGAAGAAATACAGAGGCCACCCGGTAGGGCCGCAAGGACCGCTCCCGCGTCGGGGTGGGAGCGGCGAGGCTCGCCTGCGCTGTTGGGCGGGATCCGCCCGCTTCCGCTCAGCGGCTGCGCTGCAGGTCGGCTGCGCGCCGACAGCGAGGCTCCTCGGCGCAGCGCACCACCAGGACCTGCCCTGATTTCGCGGCATAGACGTCCTGGCAGCCCGGGACGAGCTGCGACGGCCTCAGACGGAAGTCGATGCCTCCCCGCAGCCATTCGGCGGGGGAGACCTTCCCGTTGCAGTCGAGGTCGCGCAGCTCGCTCGGAACCTCGCCCTCGCGGGCGAGCTGCACCGCCCGCAACCCGGCCATGACGAAGAGCGCGAAGGGGAAGAGCAGGATGAAGGTGAGCAGCAGCTTGCGCCGGCGCGGGAGCCGCGAGACCGTGGCCAGCGGCACTACTCGATCCGATAGTTCGGCGCTTCTTGCGTGACCTGCACGTCGTGGACGTGGCTCTCGCGCAGGCCAGCCTGGGTGATGCGGAGGAACTTCGCCCGGGTGCGCAGCTCGTCGATGGTGCGGCAGCCCGTGTAGCCCATGCCGGCGCGCAGACCGCCGACGAGCTGATGCACGTTCATCGCCAGAGGCCCCTTGTACGGGACGCGCCCCTCGATCCCCTCGGGGACGAGCTTCAGGTCTTCCTCGCCCGCCTGGAAATACCGATCGCGCGAGCCCTGCTTCATCGCGCCCATCGAGCCCATCCCGCGGTACGACTTGTACGAGCGGCCCTGGTAGAGGATGACCTCGCCAGGCGCCTCTTCCGTCCCCGCGAAGAGCGACCCGATCATCACGCTGTGCGCGCCCGCGGCGATCGCCTTGACGATGTCGCCGGAGTACTTGATGCCGCCATCGGAGATGCACGGGACGCCGAACCGCGACGCGGCGCGCACGCAGTTGTCGACCGCGCTGATCTGCGGAACCCCCACTCCGGCGACGACGCGCGTGGTGCAGATGCTGCCGGGGCCGATGCCGACCTTCACCGCGTCGACTCCTGCCTCGCACAGCGCCGCGGCGCCCTCGCCCGTCGCGACGTTGCCGGCGACGAGCTCGATGTCGCGGAAGTTCGTCTTCAGCGCGCGCACCGACTCGATCACGCCCTTGGAATGGCCGTGCGCCGTGTCGACCGCGATCACGTCCGCGCCCGCGCGCAGCAGCGCGTGCACGCGCTCGTCGCGATCCGGACCGACGCCGACGGCCGCACCGACCAGGAGGCTCCCGTGCTCGTCCTTGGCGGCGTTGGGATGCGCGCGCGTCTTCTCGATGTCCTTGATGGTGATGAGCCCCTTGAGCTCGAACTTGTCGTCGACGACGAGCAGCTTCTCGATGCGGTTCTTGTGGAGCAGCTCCTTGGCCTGGTCCTGGGAGATGCCCTCGCGGCAGGTGATCAGGTCGCGGGTCATCACCTCCTCGACCTTCTGCTCGAGGTTCTTCTCGAAGCGCAGGTCGCGGTTGGTGACGATGCCGAGCAGCCGTCCTTTTCGCGTCACGGGAATGCCGCTGATGTCGTGCTGCCGCATCAGCTCGAGCGCCTGGTAGAGCCGCGCGTCGGGCTCGATGGTGACGGGGTCGACCACCATCCCGCTCTCGTACTTCTTGACCTTGGTCACCTCGAGCGCCTGCTGCGCCGGTGACATGTTCTTGTGGATGAACCCGATGCCGCCCGCCTGCGCCATCGCGATCGCCGTGCGCGCCTCGGTGACCGTGTCCATTGCCGCGCTCACCAGCGGGATGTGCAGGCGCAGGTTGCGGGTGAGCTGGGCGCTCACGTCGACCTGCCGCGGGAGGACGTCGCTCTCGGCGGGGAGCAGCAGGACGTCGTCGAAGGTGAGGGCCAGCGGCAGGTTCGGATCGAGCATCAGCGCTCCATCGGGTCCGCGAGTCTATCGTCCACCCCTGTGTCCGGCAACGCACACCAGCGCCTCCGGCGAGGGCGTCCGCGCACATGCGCCCACCCGCCGGCTCAGGCTTGGGTAGGACGGTCGCTTGCGGCGCGGCGAGGCTGCTCGGACAGCGTGGCGCGCCCGCCGGGGAGCGCTGAGAGCGCCGGCGGGTGGCTGCGGCGCAGGCGGCGCCGGATGAGCGCGATGGCGACCCAGAGGAGGATGATCGCCAGGATGCCGACGATGAGCCCGATCTGGACTTCCTTCGCGTACTGCCATGCCTTGCGCAGCATGCGGTGCTTTCCCGCCCAGTGGCCGAGCAGCACCCATCCCGGCGCGGATGCGCAAGCCGCGATGCCGTCGTAGAGCAGGAACTTCCAGTAGGGCACGCCGGTCGTGCCGGCGACGAAGTAGGTGACGGCGCGAATGCCCGGAAGGAAGCGCGCCATCATGATGAACTTCGGGCCGTGGCGCTCGAAGAGGCCGACGATGCGCTGCACCTTCTCGCGAGGGATGTGCCGGCCGATGCGCGTCTGCAGCAGCGTCTCGCCGTACGTGGCGCCGGCGCGGAAGATGATCGTGTCGCCGATGAGGATCCCTGCCAGGCCCACCAGGATCATCAGCGGCAACGATCCGACGCCGATGGGCGGACCCTTCCCGGCGAGGTAGCCGCCGGTGATGAGCGCGACGTCCTCGGGCAACGGCAGTCCGAGGCCGCAGGCGACCAGCAGCGTGAACACGCCCACGTAGCCGGCCGCGCCGTGGAACTGCAGAAGGAAGTGGTAGATGGCCCTGTGCAGTCGCGCGGCCCCGCTGTGGACGAACGTCTGAGCCTACCCGCGCCCTTCCCCGCCGGCAATGATGCCGCCCGGCCGGCCTCAGCGCGGTCCTTTCAGGGGTTGGTCCTCTAACGGCCCCCGTCGGCCTGCCGCTTGCTCACCTGCCAGGCGAGGAACTCGCGGAGCGGCCCACCGGCATCCCGCACCCGATCGCCGAAGTCCTGCGCCAAGGCGAGCAGCAATTTGAGGCTCGCCTGCGGCTTCTGCTTGCGCAGCGATTCGAATGCCTCGCGCTCGAGGACCGCCAACTCGACGTCGGTCACCGCGCAAGCGGACAGCAGATGGTCGCCTCCTCCGAGCAGTGCGAAGTTCCCCAGCGTGTCGCCGGTCTTGAGCTCTCCCAGCGCCTGGCCGCCCTCGCGCACCTGCAACTGCAGCGTGCCGCGGCCGATGAAGCACAACGCCGTCGAGGGCTCGCCCGCGCGGAACGCGTAGGTGCCCCGGCCGACGGAGCGCTCCTCGCACGCCTCGGCGAGGATCCTCACGCCGACGTCGCTGAACTCCCGCAGCAGCAGCGAGCCGCGCAGAGTTGCAAAGCGGTCCATCAAGCCCCCCGGCCGTGGATGCCGGCCAGCTTGACGTAGTCTGCCGCATTCCAGCGGATGTGCTCCAGTTCCTGGTCGGTGAGCGGCCGTTTCACGCGCGCGGGCGATCCGAGCGCCAGCACTCGCGGCGGAATCTGCGTCCCCGGCGTCACCACGCTGCCGGCAGCGACGATGGTCTCGCTGCCGATCACCACCTGGTCGAGGACGACCGACCCGATGCCGATGAGGCAGAGGTCCGAGATCGTGCAGGCGTGCAGCACGACGCGGTGCCCGACCGTCACGCGCGCGCCGATGCGCGTCCCGAACCGCCGGTTGGTGACATGGATGACGGAGAGGTCCTGGATGTTCGTCTCTTCGCCGATCTCGATGCGCTGCTCCTCGCAGCGCACCACGCAGCCGTACCAGATGCTGGCGCGGTCGCCGAGGACGACGTCGCCCGCCACCGTCGCGGTGGGCGCGACGAACACGTCGCGGCCCAGGCGCGGCGTGTGCCCGTTGACGGTGTGGATCATCGCGCCTTCTCGCGGTGCTCCGGCGCAGGCGGCGCGGCGCCGCCCTCCGCGGCTGGACCTTCGGCGACGCGCTTCATCTTCGCGGCCTCGCCCCGGTTGACCCTCTCGAGCGCGTCGGCCAGGGCGTTGACCTCCTGGCTGAGCATGTCGAGGCTGCGCCGCAAGCCGGCGCCGGCGACGTCCACGGACGCGGAGTCTGCCGAGCGCATGCGGACGATCTGCGTGTACAGGCTCTCCAGCGTGTACGAGATGCGCGTGTGCTCCGCATCGAAGCGCGCCGCGCTGCGGGCGAGATCCTGCCGCTGGTCCCGCTGTTGCTCGAGCGCGGCGAGCGCCGAGGACAGGCGCAACTTGGCGACCTCGTCGGTCTCCGTCTCGACGCGCTTGCGCAGCGCCTCGTGCTCCCGCGAAAGGCGGAGGTCCTCTTCGGGCGAGAGGAACTTTCGCACCTCGCGCTCGCGCCGCGTCAGATCGCGGCAGGTGGTGCGCAGGGAGGCGATCGTCTCTTCCGGCTTGCGGAAGATCTCCTTGACCACCTCGGGCGCGACGCGCAGCTCGGCGAGGATCTTGTCGCAGATCCCGTCGACGCGCGCATCGCGCGGGTCCATCTGCGGCGGGGCGCCGGCGGCGGGGGCGCTCGCGCGCGTCGTCACGCCGCCGAATCCGGAACGGCCGAGCGACCCGAAGCGCTGCGCGCGGGCGCGGGCTTGCTCGTCGAGGGTCTGCTGCGAAGCCTGTGTCGCGGAGCCGACGGGGACGGCCGCGTCGACCGTCATCGTGGCCTTGGTGATCCCCGCGTGCCGCGCGATGACGCGCGTCCCGCGGCTGCCCAGCCCGGCGGCGGGGAAGATCAGCCACCACAGGAACGGCAGCGCGCTGAGCGCGACGATGAACAGCACGATGGCGCCGAGGAGCCACAAGTACCCTTCGAACAGCGAGGCATTGGCGATGCGCGCTTCGCGTTCCGCGCGCCGGCGGAGCTTGCGCTCCAGGCGTCGCTGCCAGCGCTCGCGCCCCCAGTCGGGATACGCAGTCCGCAGGCTCTCGGTCCACTCGCGCACCATCTGCTCCTGCTGCATCCCGCCCCGCGCGATCGCCTCTTGCGCGCGGCGCAGGCTCGCCTGCAGTTGCTCCTGCCAGTCTGGGATGGGCGGATGGGTCAAGTGGCGACTCTTGCGCGGGGCCGCAAACCGAAATTCCTAACACGGCAACGCCCCTTCCGCACTCAGGGCATCAGTTCGGCGGCGACCCGTCCCAGGTCGTCGACCGACTTGACGACCTCGACGCGCGTGCAGTGCCGCGCGTAGAGCGGCATCTCGCTGTCGCCGAACCCCCAGCTGCCCGGATCTTCCGGGCAAAGCCACATCACCCGGCGCGCCTTGCGCTTGATCTCGCCCAGCACCCAGGCGTTCGGCGGGTTGTAGTTGGTCCGGCCGTCCCCGATCACGATGACGGTCGAGCGACGGGTGACGGACCCCAGCCAGGTGGTGTGGAACATCTTCAAGGCGTGGCCGTAGTTCGAATTCGCAGCCACGTTGATCACCCGGCCGGCGGTGGCGAGGTCGACCGCGGTGGACACGTCCATCTTCTTGAACAGGTGCGTCACCTCGCCGATCTCGCTGACGAAGACGAAGCTGCGTACGCGCGCGTACAACTCCTGCAGCGTGTAGACGAACTGCAGCATCAAGCGCGAGACATTGCGCACCGAATCGGACACGTCGCAGAGGACCACGATCTCGGGCCGCTCGGGGCGCTTGCTGCGGAACACGAGGCGGGCGGGAAAGCCGCCCGTTTCGAGGTTCTTGCGCAGGGTGCGGCGCACGGAGAGCACCCCGCGGCGGCGCACCTTGCGCTTGCGGGTGAGGCGCGTCTTGAGGCGCTCGGCGAGCCTGCGCACGACGGTCCGCATGCGCTCCACTTCCGCGGGCGTGAGCGAGGCGAGGTTGCGCTGCAAGAGACCCGATTCTCCCTTCTGCTCGGGATCGCGCGCCTTCTGCTCGCGCTCGGCGACGCGCCGGGCAGCGTCCTCCAGCGCCTTGAGGGTGTGGCTGACGCGGCGGGAGACGACCTCGAGGAGAACGGGGTCCAACCCGTGCTCGCGCAGCCGCCGCAGATACTCCTGCAGCTCCTGCTCCGCGCGGCCCGCCCCGGCCGCTTGCAGCAGGCGCCGCGCGTAGAATCCCCGCTGCAGGGGACTTTGCAAGCCGCGGAAGTCGAGGCTCAGCGTCGCCTGCCGGAGCAGGCGCGCGAGCTGATCCGGGCGGCCCTTCACCAGCGCCTCGGTGAGCGGCGAGAGCTGCATCTGCGAGAGGAGCCGCGCCGCCTCTTCGAGGTCCAGCTCGGTCAGGTTCTCGGCATCGAGCGCGTCGAGCAACGACGCGGAAAGCCCTTCGACGAGGTCCTTGATGCCGAGGAAGTACAGGTCGAAGAGCCGGTCGAACACCGCCGCGTCCGGACCGCGCTTGACGAGCGTGGCGCGGAGCGCGGCGCGGAAGGGGTCCCGCTGCTCGAGCCCGATGAGGAGCGTCGCGCGCGCCGCGTCCGCGACCTCGGCGGGCGACACGCGAACCCCGTTCTGGCGGAGCAGACCGACGAAATCGGAAAGCCGCGCGTCCACGCGCGAAGGGTAGCGCACGCGGTGAAGAAATGTGGGGGGAAGTACCGGAGGCGGTTTGTTGGTCCGCTTTGCTTGCGGCGGGCACAATCCGCGCATGAGCGAGGGGGGTTCCCAGCGGCCGGGGGGGCCCGGTCGCAAGCGCGCGTCCGTCCTCCCGTTGACGCTGCCCTGCAAGACGCTCGACGAAGTCCGGGCGCGCCATCCCGAGCTGCGTTCGCGCCGGTTCGAGCTGCGCACCGAAGACCCGAAGCCCCTCGACAGCGTCGTGCGCGTGGAGGCGCGCCTCGCCGGCGGCGCGCACTGCTTCCGCGCCACCTCGGTCGTCGAGCGCCTGCACACCACGCCGTCGCAGGGCATGACGTTGTTGCTGCTCGCCGCGGACGACGCAGGTCGCGAGTTGATCGCGTGGATGGGCGGTACGCCTCCACCGCCGCTCAAAGACGGGCCGCACGATCCGCGTACGCCCCAACCGCCGGCCGTGGCGCCAACCGCGGCGGGGCAGACGCTGATCGCCGAGCAGCCCGACGATGGCTCCGACCTCTTCGATCCGTTCGCGGCATTCGAAGCTGCGGCGGCCGCCGCGGATCGCGCGGCAGCGAAGCAGCCTGAGCCGGGCGACAGCTGGGACCTCGTGAACGCTCCGGCTCAGGTTCCCCTCGCCCCACCGCCGGCGGTCGAACCAGATCCTCCGCGTCCTCCACCGCCGCAGCCCGCACCTGCGCGCCTCGGGGCGCTGAAGCTGGTGACACAGGCGGTCCCGCTCAAGCCGTTGCCGCTGGAACCGACATTCGCCGAGCCGGCGCCCGCCGATCCGGCGCCGATGGTGGACCTCGACCCGCCCATCGCGCCTGCGCCGACGCCGGTGCAGGTCGAAGACCCGGTCGCGCCGGAGCCAGTCCCGCAGGACGAGCGTGCTCCGCCCGAACTGCCCCCGGTGACGCGAACCCGCCCTCCGCCGTCGCGCCGCCCCGCTCCGCCGCCCCTCCCCCGGCCGACGCTCGCTCCCAGCCAGTCTCCGTCCGCCGGGTCAGCTGCCGGTCCGGAGATCGTCGAGGACGTCGTCCCCGCCGGTCCGGCCGGCGCGCGAACCGGACCGATCGTCGGCATCGATCTCGGGACGACCAACTCCTGCGCCGCGGTGGTGAAGGACGGGAAGGCGTTCATCATTCCTTCGCGCGAGGGCTACAACACCATCCCTTCGGTCGTCGCGCTGAGCGACAAGGGCAAGCTGCTCGTCGGCCATCCGGCGCGCGGCCAGATGCTGATCAACCCGAAGAACACCGTGTACGGGGCGAAACGGCTGGTCGGGCGCCAGTTCAACTCGCCGGCCGTGAGCGATCTCGTCGGACGCTTCTCGTACGAGATCGCGCCCGGTCCGCGCGGCGAGGCCGCGGTGAAGCTCGGCGACCGCATCTATTCACTGCAGAAGATCTCGTCCCTGGTGCTCGCCGAGGTGAAGGACATCGCCCAGCAGTGGCTCGGCTGCGAGGTCAGCCGCGCCGTGATCACGGTGCCGGCCTACTACAACGACAACCAGCGCCAGGCCGTCCGCGCGGCCGGAGCGCTGGCCGGCTTCGAGGTCGAGCGGATCGTCAACGAGCCGACCGCCGCCGCGATCGCGTTCGCGCACGGGCGCAAGCTCGAGCAGCGCGTGCTCGTCTACGACCTCGGGGGCGGTACGTTCGACACCTCGGTCCTCGAGCTGCACGGGAACGTGTACGAAGTGGTCTCGACGGGCGGCGACACGTTCCTGGGCGGCGTCGATTTCGACCAGGCGCTCATCGCGGAGCTGCTCACCCGCTTCCAGCAGAAACACGGCGTCGAGTTCCAGGGCGAGCGCGTCGCGTACCAGCGGATCGCCGAGGCGGCCGAGAGGGCGAAGATCTCGCTCTCGGAACGGATGACCGCGCAGGTCAACGTGCCGTTCGTCACGCTCCTCGGCGACAAGCCCTGCGACATCGACGCGACCGTGACGCGCGCCGAGCTGGAGAGCCTCACCGGCGGGCTCATCGACCGCACCGTGAGCGTCTGCCAGGACGTGCTGTCCAACTGCGGACTGCAGATCTCCGACGTCGGCGAGCTGCTCTTGGTCGGCGGGCAGAGCCGGATGCCGCTCGTCCGCGAAAAGATCCGCGCGTTCTTCGGCCGCGAGCCTTCCCGCGCCGTTCATCCCGACGAGGCCGTGGCGCTCGGCGCCGCGCTGCTGGCCGAATCGATCCACAGCGGCGAGATCGGCGGGATCGTGCTCGTCGACGTGCTGCCGATGAGCATCGGAGTCGGACTGCCCGGCGGCAAGTTCAAGAAGCTGGTCGAGCGGAACACGACGCTCCCGCACAAGACGAAGTACTCGATCTCGAGCAGCGCGGCCGGCCAGAAGACGCTCGAGCTGCCCATCTTCCAGGGCGAAAGCTCGCGCGCGCAGGACAACGAGTATCTCGGGACGCTGGTCGTCCCGGAGCCTCCCTCGGGCGGGGGCGGAGACGCGGTCTTCGACATCGTGTTCGCCATCTCCGCCGAATCGATCCTGACCGTCACCGCCGAGGAGCGCGCCACCGGCCGCACCGTGACGGCAACCTTCAGCACGCAGGACACGCCGGAGGCGGTCCGCGCGCGCCTCGCAGGCGAAGCCGGCGAGGAGCCACCCCGCGTCGACGACGAGAAGCCGAAGCGCTCCGGCTGGGTGAAGCGCCTGTTCGGAACCTGAGTCCCGCCCGCTGGTCAGCGGGCGTGCAGGTCGAGTCATGCGCGGGCGGCGAACGCGGCCACCACCTCGAAGTGGGCGCTCTGCGGGAAGAGGTCCAGCGGGTGAGCCGAAAGCAGGTCGTAGCCGGATTGGCGGAGCAGCTTCGCGTCGCGGGCCAGCGTGGGCGCGTCGCAGCTCACGTAGGCGATTCGCGGGATGCGGAGTTGCGCCAGCGCGCGCACGGCGTCCGCGGCACCGGTCCGCGGAGGATCGAGGAGCGCGGCGTCGAAGTCGCGGCCGAGACCCGGCAGCACCTCCGCGGCGTCGCCGGCCACTAGACGGAGACGCGCCGAGGCTCCGGGCAGCTCGTCCGCGCTGCGGCGGAGGAGCTGCAGCGCCGGGCCGGCGGACTCGACGCCCACGACCGACCGCGCGCGCAAGAGCAGAGGAAGCGTCAGCGTGCCGCTTCCGCAGAACAGCTCCAGGACGCGGCCGCGCGCAGCCTCGCCGAGCGCGTCGAGCGCCGCCTGCTGGAGTACGGGCACCATCGACCGATTCGCCTGCGAGAAGACGTCGGGGCGGGAGCGGAGGCGGAATCCTTCGAACCGGTCGATCAGCACCGGGTCGCCGACCACCTCCGACGCGAGAGTCACTCCGCGGACGATGCCGAGCAGGTCGCGGGCGCGCTTGCGCAGCGCGGGCGAGGGCGCGCCGCTCGTGCGCAGGTCGATCGCGCCGTCGCCGGAGGCGCCCGTGTCGAGGGCCAGATCGGAAACGCCCGGCAGGTCGCGGCCGCGCAGCGCATCGGCGAGCTTCTGGAGCGCGTCCTCGAAGAGGAGGCATTCGTCGACGGAAACCACGCCCTCGTCGCCCTTGAAGCCCCACGATGCGCCGGAGCCGCGGTGCAGCAAGGCGCGACGCCGGTAGCGAAGGCGCTTGGGGCTCGGCGCGATGGGCAGGAGGCGATAGCTGCCGCGAGCAAACCCGCCGATCCGCTCCAGCGCGTCCGCGGTCAGCGCTTCCTTCGCCGCGAGCTGGGCGCCGTAGTCGACGTGCTGCAAGGGGCAGCCGCCGCACCGATCGACGATGGGGCAAGGCGCGTCGACGTGCACCGCGCCGCGCTCGACGACGCGCAGTGCGCGCGCGCGCTCGAATCGGGCTGGTCCGCCTTGCAGCTCCGCTTCGACCAGATCGCCCGGCGCGCCGCCCCGGACGAACACCACGCGGCCGTCGTGGCGGGCAAGCCCTTCGCCGCCGTGCACCAAGGATTCGATGCGGAGCTGCGCCTTCAACGGGATGTCGTAATCGCGAGGTCCTTCGCGAGCTGCGCGACGATGCGGCCCAGCCGTTCGCGCGTCGAGTCGTCGGCGTCGAGGAACTCGAGACCCATGCCGGGCTCGTCGACACCCTGCCCGGCCGACTGCGACCACACCACGCGTGCCTGGAGCTTGCACTCCGCCTCGCCGGGAAGCTGCAGCAGCACCTGGACGACGTCGTCGATCGGAGCGGGGTTGTTGGTGTTCACGAAGCAGCCGCCCTGCGAGATGCTGGTGCTCCACCCGGAAAAGTTGCCGTGGCGCTCGGAAGAGAGGGTGACCATCAGCTCGTGGTGCAGCCGCGGCCACTTGCGCTTGGCGAGGGTGCGATCCGTCATGGGCTCCTGGACGGTACCACGGCCGGCGCCGGCGCAGGCGGAGGCACCGCCGGCGTCGAGGCGCGCAGCTCGTCCGCCATCCCGAGCTGCCCGGCCACCGTCATCACCAGCTTCTCCGACGTCGCGATGGCGACGCGCGCCTCCTCCTCGTCGTACTCCGGCCCTTCGCCCGCGTCGGCTTCGAGCCCGTCCTCGAGCAGCGTGCGCAGATACTGGGTGAAGTCCGGCGCGAGCTTGAGGCTCGCGCTCAACCGTTCGAATCGGTCGAGCAGCTTCTGCAACGCGTCCAGCGAGAACCCCTCGCGCGAAGAGAGCGCGCGCGGCATTCCGGGCCGCCAGTTCGGGTCCCAGCCCGGGTGGCTGTCCCTGGCCCATCGGGAATCGACGAGCGCGCGCGCCGCCTGCAGGGCGGCCATGGCGGCGCGGTTCACCGCGTCGTCGCGGCAGGGAGGATCGAGCGAGAGCAGCGCCTTCGCCGCGCCGAGCGTCGCGTGGGCCTTGCGCAGGCGCGACTCCGCGTCGGCGCGCCTCTCCGGGGTCGTCATGGCGCGAAAGTCTGCCACAAGGGCGCGAGCGCTGAACAGGGGACTTGAACCCCCATTCAGACCTGCATCGTACGGAGCTCGGGCGACACCCGCAGCTTCGCCTCGGTCGCCTTCTGCACGTCCTCCGCCGTGACGCCCGGCGCGACCTCCTTGAGCAGCAGCCCCTGCGGCGTCACCTCGACATACGCGAGCTCGGTGACGATCGCGTTGACGCACTTCTTGCCGGTGAGCGGGAGCTTGCACTGCTTGAGGATCTTCGGCGATCCGCCCTTCGCGGTGTGCTCCATGGCGACGATGACGCGCTTGGCGCCGGTCACCAGGTCCATTGCGCCGCCCATGCCCTTGATGACCTTGCCGGGGATCGTCCAGTTGGCGAGATCGCCCTGCTCGCTCACTTCCATGGCGCCGAGGATGGCGACGTCGATGTGGCCGCCGCGGATCATCGCGAAGGAGTCCGCGCTGGAGAAGAAGGAGGTCCCCTTGATCTCGGTCACCGTCTCCTTGCCGGCGTTGACCAGGTCCGGGTCGAGCTGCGCCTCCGTCGGGTACGGGCCGATGCCGAGCATCCCGTTCTCCGACTGGAAGATGACGTCGACCCCCGGCGGCAGGTAGTTGGCCGCCAGCGTGGGCAGCCCGATGCCGAGGTTGACGTACATCCCGTCCTTCAGTTCCTTGGCCGCGCGCGCGGCGATCTGTTCGCGTGTCAGTGGCATCAGCCCGGCCTCACGGTGCGCTTCTCGATCCACTTCTGGTAGTTCGAGCCCTGGAAGATGCGCTTCACGTAGATCGAGGGGACGTGGACCTGGTCGCCGTCGATCTCGCCCACCTCGACGAGCTGCTCGACCTCGGCGATGGTGATGCGCGCAGCCGTCGCCATGTTCGGCGAGAAGTTCCGCGCCGTCTTGCGGAACACCAGGTTGCCCCACTTGTCGCCCTTCCAGGCGCGGACGATCGCGTAGTCCGCCTTGAGCGGCTTCTCGAAGATCATCTCGCGCCCGTCGATGAGGCGCGACTCCTTCCCTTGCGCGATCTGCGTGCCGGCGCCCGTCGGCGTGAAGAAGCCGCCCAGGCCCGCGCCGCCGGCGCGGATGCGCTCGGCCAGCGTGCCCTGCGGGTTCAGCTCCACTTCCAACTCGCCGGAGAGGAACTGGCGCTCGAACTCCTTGTTCTCGCCGACGTAGCTCGCGATCATCTTGCGCACCTGCTTCGACTGCAGCAGGACGCCCAGGCCCTTGTCGGTGGTGCCGCAGTTGTTCGAGATGATGGTCAGGTTCTTCACGCCCTTGCGGTGGATGGCGGCGATCAGGTTCTCCGGGTTTCCCGAGAGGCCGAATCCGCCGGACATGATCACCGCGCCGTCCTGCATGTCGCGGATCGCCTCGTCCGCGTTCTTGACCACTTTGTTCATCAGTCGCGCTCCACGATGAGGGCGATTCCCTCGCCGCCGCCGATGCACAACGAAGCCAGGCCGCGCTTCTTGCCGAGATCCTTCATCGCGTAGAGCAACGTCACGAGCAGCCGCGCTCCCGAGGCGCCGATCGGGTGTCCCAGGACGACGGCACCGCCGCGGACGTTCACCTTGTCGGGCGTGATGCCGAGGATCTGGTTGTTCGCCAGCGCGACCACCGCGAATGCCTCGTTGATCTCCCAGAGATCGATGTCCTTCGCCTGAAGCCCGGCGCGCGTCAGCGCCTGCTTGATCGCGTCCGCCGGAGCGATGGTGAACTCGACCGGATCGCGCGCCGCGTGCCCGAAGTCGCCGAGCCGCCCGAGGACGGTCCGGCCTTCGCGCTTGGCGCGCTCCTCGGACATGAGCACCACCGCGGCGGCTCCGTCGTTGATCGAGCTGGCGTTGGCCGCGGTGATGGTGCCGTCCTTCTTGAACGACGGCTTGAGGCTGGCGATCTTGTCCGGCTTGGCGAGCTTGGGTCCCTCGTCGTCGGCCACCTGCGTCTTGTTGCCCTTGCGGTCGACGATCTCGACGGGCGCGATCTCCGCCTTGAACGCGCCCTCGGCCTGCGCCTTCTGCGCACGGCGGGTCGACTCCATTGCGTACTCGTCCTGGGCGGCGCGGGAGAACTTGAAGTCGGCGGCGCATTTCTCGCCGCACATCCCCATGTGCATGTCGTTGTACGGATCCCACAGGCCGTCGTGGATCATCAGATCCTTCAGCTCCGTATTGCCCATGCGCGCGCCAGTCCGCGCAGAGTGCGTGAAGTACGGGGCGTTGGACATCGACTCCATGCCGCCCGCGACGACGACGTCGGCCTCGCCGAGCGCGATGACGCGGGCGCCCTCGATGACCGACTCGAGCCCCGAGCCGCACACCTTGTTGACCGTCACACAGGGAACGTTCTTCGGAATCCCCGCGTAGAGCGCCGCCTGGCGGGCTGGCGCCTGGCCGACCCCACCCTGCAGCACCTCGCCCATGAAGACGGTCTTCACGTCCTCGGGCTTGACGCCGGCGCGCTGCAGCGCCGCCTGGATGGCGGTGGCCCCCAGCCTCGGCGCGGGCACCGACGCGAGCGACCCGAGGAACGCGCCGATCGGCGTCCGGGCTGCTCCGACGATCACCACCTTCTTTCCCTGGGACGGCATGTGCTGCTCCTCTCGCGGGGGTCGGAGAGATTCATAACCGATCCGCGGCTGTCAAGCAGGTCGGCGTGTGCCGTGGCGCGTGCTGTTGCGAGTCTGGTCCTGCTCCCCTGACGCACGCGCTGTTGTGTGCCGCACTGCTGTCGAGCACGCCGGACGTCGGCGGCGTTCCGCAGGATCCACATTTCGGCCCAGCCGCCCATTTTCGCGTTTGGGATTCGAGTTCTGATTGCCCATGCGGGGCGGGCGCACTAACCTGCGCCGCCCGATGAGCCATGCAGGGGACCTGAACGCGGCGGAGTTCGACGCCGTCCTGGACCGCCGCGAGGGGCCGGCAGTCGTCGTTCACGGCGGCGCCGGCACGCGTGCGGACCACGATCCGGCGCCTTACCTGGCGGGGAC